>JACCDV010493343.1_pt1 | contig 272102 bp, 261 predicted proteins | sample 7446131 | NCBI WGS metagenome assembly JACCDV01 (sample SAMN15323448, study PRJNA562643) | freshwater metagenome | isolation source: river surface water | place: USA:Blue River Watershed | collected 2017-08-17 | reverse complement strand
GTTCTTCGACAAAAAAGGGAAGCAATGCTTCCCTTTTTTGATTGGCTTGTTTGGAGCGGGATAAGAGGCTCGAACTCTCGACCTATACCTTGGCAAGGTATCGCTCTACCAACTGAGCTAATCCCGCTTGAAGCTTTATTGTAGCCTGAAAACATCCCGCTTTGAGAGCGGGATGCAAAATTTTCAGTGCTTGGTGGCAGCCTCTTTATTGTTATTGTCAATCACAACTGCAGCGGGCGCTGGCACCTCTTCAGGCAGAGCCTGCGGACGCGATTCCAGCGCAATATCGAGCACCTGATCGATCCATTTGACGGGCACAATTTCCAGACCACTTTTGACGTTGTCAGGAATGTCCTGCAGGTCTTTGACATTCTCTTCAGGGATCAAGGCTGTCTTGATGCCACCACGCAGGGCCGCCAGCAGTTTTTCCTTGAGCCCCCCAATTGCCGTCACTTCACCACGCAGCGTGATCTCACCCGTCATGGCCACATCGCAACGCACCGGAATACCCGTCATGGCCGACACCATGGCCGTGGTCATGGCAGCACCCGCACTCGGGCCATCCTTAGGGGTCGCACCATCAGGCACGTGGATGTGAAGGTCCTTTTTCTCGAACATCTCATCCTTGATGCCCAGCAGACGCGAGCGACTGCGCACCACCGTGCGCGCGGCTTCGACAGACTCTTTCATCACATCGCCCAGCGAACCTGTACGGGTGATGACACCTTTGCCCGGCATGAGCGCAGCCTCGATGGTCAGCAAATCGCCGCCCACCTCGGTCCAGGCCAACCCCACGACCTGGCCCACCTGGTTTTTTTGTTCGGCGCGGCCGTAGCTGAACTTGCGCACACCCAAAAAGTCGTGCAGGTTTTCCGCAGTTACTTGAACCTGGGGCTTCATTTGCTTGAGCAACAGACTCTTGACCACCTTGCGACACACCTTGGAGAGTTCGCGTTCCAGCGAGCGCACGCCCGCCTCGCGGGTGTAGTAGCGAACGATATCGCGCACCGCGTCTTCGCTGACAGCCATCTCGTCAGGCTTGATGCCGTTGTTTTGCATCTGCTTGGGCAGCAGATAACGCATGGCAATACTCGTTTTTTCGTCTTCGGTGTAACCCGACAAGCGAATCACCTCCATGCGGTCCAACAACGCCGGCGGAATGTTCATGGAGTTGGAGGTTGCCACGAACATGACATCGCTGAGGTCAAAGTCCACCTCGACGTAATGGTCGCCAAAGGTGTTGTTCTGCTCAGGGTCCAGCACTTCCAGCAAGGCGCTTGAAGGGTCCCCACGGAAGTCCATGCCCAGCTTGTCGATTTCGTCGAGCAGGAACAATGGATTGCGTACGCCCACCTTGTTCAGGCTTTGCAGAACCTTGCCGGGCATGGCGCCAATGTAGGTACGCCGGTGCCCACGAATCTCAGCCTCGTCGCGCATGCCCCCCAGGGCCATGCGCACGTATTTGCGACCCGTGGCCTTGGCAATGGACTGGCCCAGCGAGGTCTTGCCGACGCCGGGCGGCCCCACCAGACACAAAATAGGCGCCTTGACCTTGTCCACACGTTGCTGCACAGCAAGGTATTCAAGAATGCGGTCCTTGACCTTTTCCAGGCCATAGTGATCTTCGTTGAGCACCGTCTCGGCATTGCCCAGATCATGCTTGATCTTGGTCTTTTTGGACCAGGGCAAGCCTGTCAGCACTTCAATGTAGTTGCGCACCACAGAAGCTTCAGCCGACATAGGGGACATGAGCTTGAGTTTCTTGAGCTCAGCTTCGGCTTTCTTGCGTGCTTCAGCGGACATCTTGGCGAGTTTGATCTTTTTCTCGATCTCCTCGATGTCAGCGCCCTCTTCGCCCTCACCCAGCTCTTTCTGAATGGCCTTGACTTGCTCGTTCAAATAGAAATCGCGCTGGTTCTTCTCCATCTGGCGCTTGACGCGGCCACGGATGCGCTTGTCCACGTTGAGGATGTCCACCTCACGCTCGAGTTGTGCAAACAGATCTTCCAGACGACCACGAATCTGCACCTGATCGAGCACCTGCTGTTTGTTTTCCAGCTTAAGTGGCAGATGTGCCGCAATGGTATCGGCCAGGCGACCGGGGTCGTCAATGCTGGAAATCGAGGTCAGGATTTCCGGCGGAATTTTCTTGTTGAGTTTGACGTACTGCTCAAACTGCTGCATGACCGCACGACGCAAGGCCTCGACTTCACTGTCAGACGCTTTTTCATCGGCGGCCACAGGCACCACACGGGCCACAAAATGCGACTCACCATCGGTGATGCTTTCGACCTGGGCGCGCTGCTGCCCCTCGACCAGCACCTTGACGGTGCCATCGGGGAGCTTGAGCATTTGCAAGATGGTGGACACGCAGCCCACGGCAAACATGTCTTCAACTGCAGGCTCGTCCTTGGCAGCGGTTTTTTGGGCCAGCAGCATGATGCGCCGGTCCTGGGTCATCGCCGATTCAAGCGCCTTGATGCTCTTGGGGCGCCCCACAAACAGCGGGATGACCATGTGCGGGAAAACCACCACGTCCCGCAAAGGCAACATGGGCAAATCCAGGGGTGTCGGCGGCAAAGGTGTGTGTCCGGACATGGCGACCTCCATCAAGCCTGTTTGGCGCTCTCACGATACACCAGCAAAGGCGCTTTGTTTTCCTCGATGGTGGACTCCTCCACCACCACTTTGTCCACATTGCTCATGGTGGGCAAATCGAACATGGTGTCGATCAGCGCTTGTTCAAGGATGGAACGCAAACCCCGTGCACCTGTTTTTCGGGCAATGGCTTTGCGGGCAATGGCATGCAAGGCATTGGCGCGCACTTCCAGCTCCACACCTTCCATGCCCAGCAGCTTGGCAAACTGTTTGACCACTGCGTTCTTGGGTTCGGTCAGGATCTGCACCAACGCATCTTCGGTCAGCTCGGCCAGGGATGCGACCACAGGCAAGCGGCCCACCAACTCGGGGATCAGGCCGTACTTGATGAGGTCTTCGGGCTCAACCTCGCTGAACATTTCCGACAATGATCGTTGCTGCTTGCTCTTGACGGTGGCGCCAAAGCCAATGCCACCGGCCTCGGTACGGTTTTCAATGACTTTTTCCAGTCCCGCAAACGCACCACCACAAATGAAGAGGATGTTGGTGGTGTCGATTTGCAGGAAGTCCTGATTGGGATGCTTGCGCCCGCCCTGGGGTGGCACGCTGGCCATGGTGCCTTCAATCAGCTTGAGCAAGGCTTGCTGCACACCTTCGCCCGAGACATCACGGGTGATGGACGGGTTGTCGGACTTGCGGGTGATCTTGTCGATCTCGTCAATGTAGACGATGCCGCGCTGGGCACGATCCACATCGTAGTTACAGCTTTGCAGCAACTTGGAAATGATGTTTTCCACATCTTCACCCACATAGCCGGCCTCGGTCAGCGTGGTGGCATCGGCCATCACGAAGGGCACATCCAGCATGCGCGCCATGGTCTGTGCCAGCAAGGTCTTGCCCGAGCCCGTGGGCCCGACCAGCAGGATATTGCTCTTGGCCAGTTCCACATCGTCTTTCTTGGCGTGCTCTTTGTGACGCAGGCGTTTGTAGTGGTTGTACACCGCCACAGCCAGACTGCGCTTGGCCTTTTCCTGACCAATCACATAGTTGTCCAGATTGGCTTTGAGCTCGGAGGGCGTAGGCAATCCATCCTTACCTTTTTCGCTGGCATCGGCGTCGGTCACTTCATCGCGAATGATGTCGTTGCACAGATCTATACATTCATCGCAAATAAAGACCGAAGGGCCTGCAATGAGCTTTTTGACCTCGTGCTGGCTCTTGCCGCAGAAAGAGCAGTACAGGTTCTTTTCGGAGGAGATGCCTTTTTTGTCGGCCATATCGGTTGCCTAGCTGTGTAACGCAGCAATCATAACGAAAGAAAAACGGCGCTCACCTCGGGGTAAACGCCGCCACAGACAAAGCCTCATCAAGAGGCTTTGCAAAGATGTTGCCTTCAGGGACGCTTGGCAATGACCTGGTCCACCAAGCCGTACTCTTTGGCCTCGTCGGCCGAGAGGTAATAGTCACGCTCGGTATCGTTTTCGATACGGCTCAGGGGCTGACCGGTATTGCCCGCGAGGATCTTGTTGAGTTGCTCACGCGTCTTGATGATCTCACGCGCTGCAATCTCGATTTCCGTGGCCTGGCCACGTGCGCCGCCCAAGGGCTGGTGAATCATGACCTTGGAGTTGGGCAGCGAAAAACGCTTGCCCTTGGTCCCGGAGGACAGCAGGAACGCGCCCATGCTGGCCGCCATGCCCATGCACAAGGTGGACACGTCTGGCTTGATGAAGTTCATGGTGTCGTAAATCGCCATGCCAGCGCTCACCGAGCCGCCCGGCGAGTTGATGTACAGGGAAATGTCTTTTTCCGGATTTTCACTTTCCAGAAACAACAACTGGGCGATCACCAGGTTGGCCATGTGGTCATTGACCTCGCCCACCAGAAACACCACACGCTCCTTGAGCAGGCGCGAGTAGATATCGTAGGCCCGCTCGCCGCGGCCAGAGGTTTCAATCACCATCGGGACCATGCCCAAGGCTTGTGCTTCCAAAGCGCTCATCTCAACTCCAAAAAATCTGCAGCTACTGTAACCAGTTTTCAGTCCCATTGAGCAACATGGGGCTTGTTGCGCGAACAACAAGCCCCATGCTTTCAGGAAGCCTGAATAAGGATCAAGACTGTCCCATCAGCTCGTCGAAAGACAGGGCCTTCTCGGTCACCTTGGCTTTTGACAGCACGTAGTCGGCTACATTGGACTCGATCACCACGGCTTCGACTTCAGCCAGACGCTGGTTGTCGCCGTAGTACCAACGGGTCACGTCTTCAGGGCGCTCGTAGCTGGCGGCCAGCTCTTCGATGTGGGCGCGGATCTGCTCAGGCTTGGCGTGCAGGTCGTTGGCCTTGACCAGTTCGGCCACAACCAGACCCAGACGCACACGCTGCTCGGCCTGGGGGCGGAAGATGTCGTCAGGAATCGGAGCCTTGTCGGCGTCCTTGATGCCGCGTTGCTTGAGGTCGGCGCGGGCGCCATCCTTCAGGCGTTCAACTTCAGACTGAACAATCGCCTGGGGCAGGTCCAGCTCAGCCTTGGACACCAGTGCTTCCATAGCGGCCGCCTTGTTGCGAGACAGCAGGCGGAACTTGACTTCACGCTCCAGGTTTTTGCGAATGTCAGCGCGCAGACCTTCCACAGTGCCGTCGGCAATGCCCAAAGATTTGGCCAGGGCCTCGTTGACTTCGGGCAAGTGAGCAGCTTCGACTTTCTTGACGGTCACCAGGAAGTCAGCCGTTTTGCCTGCCACATCTTTACCGTGGTAATCGGCGGGGAACGCCAGGGGGAAGGTCTTGCTTTCGCCAGACTTCATGCCGCGCACAGCGTCTTCGAATTCCTTGAGCATCTGGCCTTCGCCGACCAGGAACTGGAAGTCTTCAGCCTTGCCACCGGCGAAAGGTTCACCGTCGATCTTGCCTTCGAAGTCGATGGTCACGCGGTCACCATCCACAGCAGCATCGGCTTGGCTACGCTGTGCAAAAGTACGACGCTGCTTGCGCAGAATGTCCACGGTCTTGTCGATGGCTTCGTCGCTGACGGCGGCAGTGGTTTTTTCCACTTCCACAGAGGACAGGTCGGCCAGTTTGACATCGGGGTAGACCTCGAAGATGGCGTCAAAGGTCAGTTCGCCTTCGGGTGCGCCTTCTTTTTCGGAAATACGCGGCTGACCTGCCACGCGCACCTTGGCTTCATTGGCAGCTTGTGCGAAAGCCTCACCGACCTTGTCGTTGAGCACTTCGTATTGCACGGAATAGCCGTAACGCTGAGCCACCACATTCATGGGCACCTTGCCGGGACGGAAACCGTCCATCTTGACGGTGCGAGCCAGCTTTTTCAGGCGAGCGTCCACTTCGGTCTGGATGCTGGTGACGGGCACGGTCAGAGTGATCTTGCGTTCCAGCTTTTCAAGGGTTTCAACAGTCACAGTCATGTTGTTTCTCATCATTAATGGTGCGCGGGGGGGGACTCGAACCCCCACAGTGTTGCCACCGTCAGGACCTAAACCTGGTGCGTCTACCAATTTCGCCACCCGCGCGGGTCCAAACAAAACGGGCGGACAGGTGCTTTTCCTGACCACCCGCGTGAAATCGGTCAACCCATTATTCTAGCTGCACTGGTCAAGCCTTCATTGGGGTTTCGTCCGGCTGGGCCGTTCCACCTTGAACCAGGCGGCGTACATGGCCGGCAAGGCCAGCAGTGTCAGGGCCGTAGCCACGATCAAGCCCCCCATGATGGCAACCGCCATGGGCCCCCAGAACACACTTCGCGAGAGCGGAATCATGGCCAAGACAGCAGCTGCAGCGGTCAGGACAATCGGACGCAGGCGGCGCACCGCCGACTCCACAATCGCCTGCCAATCGGGCACGCCACTGGCGCGATCTTGCTCGATCTGGTCAATCAGGATCACCGAATTACGCTGGATCATGCCCATCAGGGCAATCACACCCAGCAAGGCCACAAAGCCAAAAGGTCGGTCCAGGACCAGCAAGGCCCCTGCCACACCTGCCATTCCCAGCGGCCCTGTCAGGAACACCAGCATGGCTCGGCTGAAACTCTGCAACTGCAACATCAACAAGGTAAAGGTGATGAACAGCATGATGGGCATGCCCGCCGCGATGGAAGAAGAACCTTTCGAGCTTTCCTCTACCGCACCGGCCACTTCAATGCGATAGGGCTGCAAGCCCTTGTCGTGCCAGGCCTGCTCCAATTGCTTGAGGGCCGGCATCAATTGGGCGGTCACCGTGGCACCCTGAACACCGTCCACCAAATCAGCCTGCACGGTGATGGCGTACTCGCGCCCCTCGCGCCACATGACCCCCGGCTCCCAACCCAGCACGGGTGTCGCCACCTGCAACAGCGGCACACTCTTGCCGCTGGAAGTTTGCACATAAGCCTGGGACAGGTCTTGCAATGTATCTCGCTCGGCTTGCGGTTGGCGCACCACGATATCCATCAAACGGTCGCCATCGCGCAACTGCGCAACATTCGTCCCCACCATCGTGGTACGCGTGGCCTGCGCAATGGCCTGGCTGCTCACGCCCAGGGCCCTGGCCTTGGCCTGGTCCACTTCCAGCCGAACCGATTTGATCGATTCATTCCAGTTGTCGTTGACGCCGCGAGCATTGGGGTTGGTCTGCATCTGCGCCTTGACTTCGTCGGCCAGAACCCGCAACTGCACAGGGTCTGGCCCCATGACCCTGAACTGCACCGGGTACGGCACCGGCGGTCCGTTGGGCAGCAGCTTGACGCGTGCGCGCACTTCGGGAAACTCTTGGGCCAGCACCGCAGGCAGGCTGTGACGCAAAGACTCGCGCAGCCTGAGGTCAGCGGGCACCACAATCAGCTGCGACACATTGGTCTGCGGGAAAACCTGGTCCAGCGGCAGATAAAAACGCGGCACGCCAGAACCCACCCAGGTGGTCACCGAAGTTACGCCCTGCTCTTTCATCAAGCGCTGTTCCACCCGCTTGGCGATGTCTTCGCTGGCGTTGATCGAGGAACCTTCGGGCAACCACAAGTCCACCAGGATCTCGGGGCGGCTGGAGTCAGGGAAGAACTGTTGCTGCACCTTGCCCATGCCCACCATGCCCAGCACAAACAGCGCCAGCGTGATGGCAATGGTCTTCCACCGGTGCTCGACACACCAGGTCACCCAGGCGCGGAAACGCTCGTAAAACGGCGTGTCGAACATTTCGTGCGGCTGATGGTCGTGCGCCGTGGATGTGGTCACATGCGCAGGTGCGCGCAGCAGGCGCGAACCCAGGTAAGGCACGAAATAAACCGATGCCACCCAGCTGACCAGCAACGCGATCACGGTCACCGCAAAAATGGCAAAGGTGTACTCGCCTACGGTGGACTTGGCAATGCCGATGGGCAAAAAGCCGGCTGCAGTGATCAAGGTGCCCGTGAGCATGGGCATGGCCGTGAGTTCGTAGGCAAAGGTGGCTGCACGCAACTTGTCGTAGCCCTCCTCCATTTTGCGCACCATCATTTCCACAGCGATGATGGCGTCATCCACCAGCAAACCCAGCGCAATGATCAGCGAGCCCAACGAGATCTTGTGCAAGCCAATGCCAAAGTACTGCATGGCCAAAAAAGTCACCGCCAGCACCAAGGGAATGGTGATGCCCACCACCAGACCGGGACGCATGTCCAGGGTCCAACGGCGCCAGAAGTACAGCATGCTGGCAGTGGTGCGGGGTCGCTTGTGCAGGCCCAGCGACAAGAAGCTGACCACCAGCACGATGACCACCGCCTCAATCAGCACCTTGACAAATTCATTCACTGACGTGGCCACCGCCCTGGGCTGGTCTTGGACCTGCACCAGTTGCAGACCTGCCGGTAGCACAGTTTCAATCCGCGCTGTCGCTTCATCCAGGGCTTTACCCAAGGCAATGATGTCGCCGCCCTTGGCCATGGTCACCCCTAAGGCGATGACCTCTTGCCCCTCATGGCGCACTTTCACCTGCGGCGGGTCAATATAGCCACGACGAACCTGCGCCAGATCCCCCAGACGCAACTGCTGCCCGGATGGCCCACGCACCGGCAATGCGCGCACCTCGTCAAGAGAGCTCAGGGCACCACTGACCCGCAGCTGCACCACATCACCTGGGGTTTGCACAGCCCCTGCCGACTCCATGGCGTTTTGTTGCGACAGCTGCGCAAGCACAGAGGGCATGTCCAACCCCATCTGCGACAGTTTCTTCTGGGAGATTTCGATGTAAACCTTCTCGTCCTGCACGCCAAACAGGTCCACCTTGGCCACGTCACGCACACGCAGCAGTTCCTGGCGAACAGTGTCAGCTTGCTGCTTGAGTTCGGCGGGCGTAAAACCATCGCCTTGCAAGGCATAGATGACGCCATAAACATCGCCAAAGTCGTCATTGAAAAACGGCCCCACCACACCCTGCGGCAAGGTCGCCCGCATGTCGCCAATTTTCTTGCGCACGGTGTACCAGGTTTGCGGTACGTCACCGGGTTTGGACGAATCCTTGAGCTGAAAAATGATCTGAGCCTCGCCCGGCTTGGAGTAGCTGCGAATCTTGTCCGCGTAAGGCACTTCCTGCAGCGTGCGCTCGATCTTGTCGGTCACCTGATCGGCCACCTGCTGCGCGGTAGCCCCTGGCCAGTAAGCGCGCACCACCATGGCACGAAAGGTAAACGGCGGGTCTTCGTCCTGACCCAGCTGAAAGTAAGCAGCCAGGCCCAGCACCATCAGCACCACCATCAGGTAGCGCGTCAGCGCTGCATGCTCGATGGCCCAGCGCGAGAGATTGAAGCCTTGTTTGTCTTGGCCCGCCATGTCACTGCCCCGCCTTTTCGGAGGGCGACACATAGACGCTCACCTTTTGACCCTCGGCCAGCACATGTACACCTGCCACCACCACTTTTTGTCCGGTTTTCAGGCCTTCCAGAATCTGTACATCGTTGCCTTGTGCAGCCCCTAACTTGACAGCCTGACTGCGCACCACCATGGCTGCTTCGTCGAACACCCACACGGCCGAGCCTTCGCCTTGCTGGCGCAAGGCTGTCAAAGGCAAAGTCAAGGTCTGCGCAGTGATTTGGCCACCAGTGGCCAGCACATGTACGGTTGAACCCAAAGGCACGACAGCATCTTTGGGCATTGCCAGTTTAACAATGAAGGTGCGCGTCACCGGGTCGGCACTGGCCGCCACCTCGCGCACTTTGGCTGCCCACTGCTGCTGGCCTGCTGGCCAGAGCACCTGCATCGACTGTCCCAGTTTCACGCTGGTGATCGTTTGTTCGGGGACCGCAAACACTGCGTCCTGCGCACCCAATTGGGCCACACGCACAATGGATTGCCCAGCACTCACCACCTGGCCTTCTTCCGCGTCCACGGCCGTCACCACACCGTCATGGCTAGCCAGCAAGCGGGCGTACCCCGCCTGATGCCCCTGCACCTGCGCCTGCGAACGCGCCTGCTCCCACTGCGATTGCGCAGCCGTCAATGCTGCGCGTCGACGCTCCAGCTCCGCCTGACTGATAAAGCCCTGACGAAACAGCGACTCAAAGCGCTCAAAGTCCGCCTTGCTCACATCCAGCTGTGCCTGCGCCGAACGCAGTTGCGCTTGCGCAGCGCCGGCAGCCAGCAGGTAGTCCTGCGGGTCAAGCTCGGCCAGGACCTGCCCTTTACGCACTCGCTCGCCCAACTGAACCTTGCGGCTGAGCAACTTGCCTGGCACCTGAAAACCGAGGCGTGACTCCACTTGGGCACGCACTTCGCCTGCATATTCTTGCCCCGTAGCACCCGCCGAAGCTCCTACGCTGACCAGCTTGACTGAACGCACAGGCTCCGGCGTCTTCTCCGAGCGCGAACAGCCCGTCAACACCAAGGCCACACACAACAACGGCGCAAGCGACCACACCCCAACAGGCACAGTTTTGCCTAGCTTGTTTTTATTCGACAGCATGCTGAATCACCCAAATAATGACTGGTTGGTCATTAATATAGCATGCAGATTTTGCGTCTGCATTGCCCGCTTAAGATCTGGGGCATGTCCAGCCCCTTCGCTCTGCCCCGGCCATTGCAGGTTCTGCTTGCGGGCGTCTCCCGCTCATTCGGCTTGTCCTTGCGGCTGCTGCCTGCGCAAGTGCGTCCTGTGATCAGCCTGGCCTACCTGTTGGCGCGAATTTCCGACACCTTGGCGGATGCCTCGAACGTCACAATTGCGCATCGCCAAAATGCTCTGAACGCTTGGCTGGAATCCGTCGACTCACCACTTGGCATGGAAGGCTCAGCCCTTGCACACACCTGGCCAGCCCTGCTCACGGCCTATCGCCAGGCCTGCTTGCCTGCCGCTGAACTGAACCTGCTGGAGCAAAGTGGCGTTTGTCTGCAGCATCTGGCGACATTTGCGCACAAGGATCAAGAGGCCATTCGCCGCGTGATGATCCCCATTGGGCAAGGACAAAAGCAGGACCTGCAACGCGGCCTTCAACCCTTGGCCTTGCTCGACAGCGAAGACGACCTGCAGATCTACACCTGGCAAGTGGCTGGATGCGTGGGCCGCTTCTGGACCGATTGCCTGGAGCATCATCTGCCGCTGCTTCTGAGTCTGCCTGCCGCACAAATGCAGGTGCTAGGCGAGAGCTATGGCTGCGGCCTGCAAAGGCTCAACATCCTGCTGGATGCTGCGCAAGACCTGCGCAGTGGTCGCTGTTACTTCCCCGTTCGATCACTCCAAAACTTGGGGCTGACACCTGCACGACTCCAACAAGCAGTGGTGCAAAGCCATGCAGATGTCCTGGATCGACTCATCCCGCTGCAGACAGACTGGTTCACACGCATTGAACAATCCCTGCGCGACGGCCTGCGCTACAGCTGCGCACTGGACAACTGGCGCTTGCGTCTGGCCAGCGCACTGCCCGCACTGGTCGGCGCAGCCTCTTTGCGGCTGCTGCGCCAGCAACCCACAAAAAGCCTGACGCAGCGCCTGAAATGGCCGCGAGACAGATTGCAAAAACACCTGCTGCTGCTCATCGTCCAAGGCGCCAGCCGAAAGGCCTTGCAACGTCACTTTGAACAGCTCCTGCAAGGACCGGCCGCCGCCCACAGTGCGACAATCGCCCCATGACTCCACAAGCGTACGTCCAACAAAAAGCCGCTGCCTCGGGCAGTAGTTTTTATTACGCCTTCCTGTTTTTGCCCCCCGCCCAACGCGCCGCCATCACGGCTTTTTATGCCTTTTGCCGGGAAGTGGACGATGTGGTGGACGAAGTCTCTGACCCCAGCGTGGCCCAGGCCAAGCTGGCCTGGTGGGAGCGCGAGGTTCATCAGGCCTTTGCAGGCCAGGCCAGCCATCCCGCACTGCAAGCCTTGATGCCGCATGTCCAGACCTTCTCCATCACCGCCGAACACCTGCTGGCCGTGGTCGAAGGCTGTCGTATGGACCTGAGTCAAAGCCGCTATCTGGACTATGCCGGCTTGCGCCACTACTGCCATTTGGTTGCCGGCGTAGTGGGTGAAGTGTCAGCACGCATTTTTGGCCCACAGGACCCTCGCGTGGATGCCTATGCCCACACCATGGGCCTGGCCTTTCAGCTCACCAACATCATTCGCGATGTGGGCGAAGACGCTCTGCGCGGTCGCATCTACCTTCCCATTGACGAGTTGCAGCGCTTTGACGTCAAGGCGCAAGACCTGCTGCAGCGCAAGCACAGCCCCGCTTTTGTGGCCTTGATGCAGTTTCAGGCCCAGCGCGCGCACGCTTTGTACGACCAAGCCCTGGCCGAGCTGCCCGGCGAACACCGTCGCCATCAAAAGCCTGGCTTGATGATGGCCAGCATCTACCGCACCTTGCTGCGCGAGATCGAGGCGAGCAACTTTGACGTGCTCAAACAACGCATTGCCCTGACGCCCCTGCGAAAGCTCTGGTTGGCCTGGAAGATGCAGGCCTTGGGCCGCTTCTGAAGCAGCTTGAGCTTAGCGCCCCAGCTTGCGGGCCGTATGGTGCGCCGGGCGATTGACGCATCGGTGTAGCCAATCGCTGACTGCGGGGTAGGCTTGCATGAGCGCCTCAGCAGGGCGAATCCAGTTCGCCACGCTGGCCACACACACATCTGCAACCGTAAAACGGTCAGCGCCCAAATGGGCCTGACCCTTGGCAGCTTGCGCCTCCAAAGCCTGATCCAGCACGCGCAGCGGCGCCTTCAGGCGCCCTTCTGCTGCATCCGCAAGCTCGGGCTTGCGTTGCTCGGCGGGCATGGCCATGCGATGCATCAGCACCGTCAAGGCATCGCGCTCAAGCTCGGTCACCGTCCAGAAACTCCAGCGCAAAGCCTGCGCTTGTTCCTGCGCATTGGCAGGACTGATGTCTGCGCCATCCGCTCGTCCATGCACCTGTGCCAGATACAGCGCACAGGCCATGCTTTCCCACACCACAACCTCACCTTCAGGTCGCGCATCCACCACAGCGGGAATGTGCCCATTGGGGTTGATGGTCAAAAACTCGGGCGTGCGGGTGGCGCCGCCAGCGTAAGGCAAGTTGATGTGTTCAAAATCCAGCGCCAGCTCGGTGGCTGTCCACAGCGGACGAATGGCCCGGGAAGCGGCGATGCCGTAAATACGAATGCTCATGAAACAGACTCCTGATCTTGCTGCCATTGTGCACACAGCTGCAGCAAATCACGTACCTCCAGATGCGCCTTTCTGTCACCTGCGTGCCATGCCAAGTCCCCCCGATTGACCCACACCGCCTGCATCCCCACATCCAAAGCAGCGCACACATCCAGGTGCGCGTCGTCGCCCACATGCAGCACGGCATCCAGTGGCTGCTGCAGGACCTGTGCAGCATGCTCGAAAATCGCGCGGTCAGGCTTGGCCACGCCCACATGCCGCGCTGCCACAGAGCCGACAAAATACTGGCCCAAGCCCATGCGATGAACATCTGCATTGCCATTGGACAAAGCCAGCACCGGCAAGCGCGCACTTAAAAACGCAAGGGCTGACATGGTATCGTCGTAAAAGCACACTTGCTGACGCGCTGCAAAAAACACCTCGAAAGCCGGCTCTGCATGATGCTGAGCTTCGCCTGCCTCCTGCAGCAATTGACGCAGGCTTTGCAGGCGCAAAAAGGACATGTCGTGCAAACATTCAGGCCATTGTTGCTGAACAGCCAACCGAATGCGCTGACGCACACCGGGCTGTTGGGCCAAAGCTGCGGCGGCAGGAGCGCGCTGCGCGAGCCAGTTTTGCAAAACCTGTTCGGCTTGCGCTATCGTGGGGGCAATCGGCCAAAGTGTGTCATCCAGATCAATGGTGATGGCCCTGATTTTTTGGAGGTCGAGCATGATCGAAGAGAATAACGCATGACTTTCGCAAAAGAACCCCCCTACACCCACGGCACCCCAGCTCGCACCGCCATTGTTTTGTGCAACCTGGGCACACCCGAAGCACCTACGGCATCGGCACTTCGCCGCTACCTGGGTCAATTTCTGAGTGACTCGCGCGTGGTCGAAATCCCCAAACCCATCTGGTGGTTGATCCTGCACGGCATCATCTTGCGCGTGCGTCCGGCCAAGTCTGCCGCCAAATACGCCAGCATCTGGACAGAGCAAGGCTCACCCCTCAAAGTCCATACTGAACAACAAGCGCAATTGCTACAGGCACAGTTACAAGCACAAGGCCACGACGTCACTGTTCGCGCGGCCATGCGCTATGGCCAAAACGCGATTGATCAAACCCTGAACCAGCTCAAAGCCGAGGGGGTGCAACGCATCCTGGTCCTGCCCGCGTATCCGCAATACAGCGCAACCACCACAGCCAGCGTGTTTGACGAGTTCTACCGCTGGGGCCTCAAGCGCCGTCATCTGCCCGAGCTGCGCTTCATCAACCACTACCATGACGATGCCGGCTACATCCAAAGCCTGGCCAGCCAGGTGCGTGAGCATTGGCAAACCCATGGCCAGGGCGAATGTCTGGTGATGAGTTTTCATGGTGTGCCTGAGCGCACCTTGCACCTGGGTGACCCCTACCATTGCGAGTGCATGAAAACTGCCCGCCTCCTGGCCCAAGCGCTCGAGCTTTCACCTGATGCTTACCGAATCACCTTCCAGTCGCGTTTCGGCAAAGCCAAATGGCTGGAGCCCGCCACTGAACCTACATTGATCAAAATGGCCGAATCAGGCGTGCGCAAGGTGGATGTGATTTGCCCCGGTTTCACCAGTGACTGCCTGGAAACCCTCGAAGAAATTCAGCAAGAAGCCAAGGTGGCTTTTGTCCAGGCTGGGGGCGAACGGTTCAACTACATCCCCTGCCTGAACACGCGCGCTGACTGGATCAACGCAATGACAGCCCTCAGCATCAAACACCTGCAAGGTTGGCCCACACAAACAGCCCCGGATGCACGTGAACTGCAAACCCAAAAGCAGCTGGCCATGGCAAAAGGCGCCAATAGTTAGAACCAAAGAAATCTTTATTCGAAATTCTCATCCGCCAATTGGCGTACAGACAAATCAAGTTCTGGCGCTACGCTAAGGGAATGAATTTCGACGACTTCAAAGGCCACATCTACCTGATCGATGATGACCCATCGATCAGCCGCAGCCTGGCTTTTGCACTGGGTCAATCGAACTATTCGGTCCAGACCTTCAACGACCCCGAGTCATTCCTTCGCGACTCCCTGCCTTTGTCCCCGGCCGTGATCTTGCTGGACATGTGCATGCCACAAATGCAAGGCGTCGAGTTGCAAAAACGACTGCTGCAAAGCGGCCGGGAAACCCCCATCATCTTCCTGTCGGGAGAAAGCCAACCACAGGAAATCGTGACCGCCATGAAACAAGGCGCCATCGAATTCCTGCTCAAACCCTTTGGCATGGCCACATTGCTTTCGGCCATTGAAAGTGGCCTGGAACGCGACCGCGCCCACCACGCCCAACTGGTGCGCACCGTTGAGCTCAGTGCACGCTACAAGCGTCTGACCGACAAGGAGCGCGAAGTGTGCAGTTTCATGATTCGCGGCTATGGCAACAAGGAAATCAGCAAGCTCAAGGGCTCTGCCGCTGCCACCATCAAACAGCATCGCGCGCGCGTGCTCGACAAGCTGGGGTTTGACTCACTGCCCGAACTGATTGAGTTGGCCATGGCAGACCATGGCTTCATGCAGTTGCTGCAAGGTGGTACGGACCCAGACCCCAATCCTCTGGCTTGAAAGAAACAAAAAAGCCCAAGTAAATCAATTACTTGGGCTCTTAACTGGCGGAAACGGAGGGATTCGAACCCTCGATGAGGCTCTACACCCCATACTCCCTTAGCAGGGGAGCACCTTCGGCCACTCGGTCACGTTTCCTGAAGTGAGGAAATTATACCTCAGGCCTGGTCGAGATCGAAGGCTTTGTGCAGAGCGCGCACAGCCAATTCCATGTATTTTTCGTCGATCACCACCGAGGTTTTGATCTCGGAGGTTGAGATCATCTGGATGTTGATGCCCTCTTCGCTAAGCGAGCGGAACATCTTGCTGGCCACGCCCACGTGACTACGCATGCCGATACCGACGATGGAGACCTTGCAGATCTTGGTGTCGCCGACCACGTCGGTCGCGCCCAGCGCGGGCAGCACTTTTTCCTTTAGCAGGTCTACAGTGCGTGCGTAGTCATTGCGGTGCACGGTGAAACTGAAGTCGGTCTTGCCATCTTTGGAGACGTTCTGGATGATCACATCGACTTCGATGTTGGCGTCAGCCACAGCGCCCAGGATCTGGTAAGCGATACCAGGCTTGTCAGGTACACCCAGCACGGAGATTTTGGCTTCGTCGCGGTTGAAAGCGATGCCCGAAACGACGGCTTGTTCCATTTGTTCGTCTTCCTCAAAAGTGATCAGGGTGCCAGATGCGGCTTCTTCGTTGATGTCGATGTCCCAGGGCGTGAAGCTGGAGAGCACGCGCATGGGCACTTTGTACTTGCCAGCAAACTCCACCGAGCGGATCTGCAGGACCTTGGAGCCCAGAGAAGCCATTTCCAGCATCTCTTCAAAACTCACTTTGTTCAGGCGGCGGGCTTCGGGCACCACACGCGGATCGGTGGTGTAGACGCCATCCACGTCGGTGTAGATCAGGCACTCGTTGGCCTTCATGGCCGCAGCAACAGCCACAGCAGAAGTATCAGAGCCGCCACGGCCGAGCGTGGTGATATTGCCCTCGTCGTCCACACCCTGAAAGCCGGTAATGATGACCACCTTGCCGGCAGCCAGGTCACCGCGCACACGTTCGTCGTCGATCGACTCGATGCGGGCTTTGGTATAGGCGTCATTGGTCTTGATGGCGACTTGCCAGCCCGCGTAGCTGACCGAGGGCATGCCTTCGGCCTGCAGGGCAATGGCCAGCAAGGCAGAGGAGGCCTGCTCGCCTGTAGAGGCCAGCATGTCGAGTTCGCGGTTATAGGCGCTGTCAGCCTTGGCAGGAGCCAGTTCTTTGGCCAAACCGAGCAGACGGTTGGTTTCGCCACTCATGGCGCTGGGGACAACCACCATCTGGTGACCAGCACGCGCCCATTTGGCCACACGCTTGGCCACGTTGCGGATGCGATCGGTCGACCCCATCGAGGTGCCGCCGTATTTATGAACAATCAAAGCCATGGGTAAAAATCTTGAAAGGCCGCAAAACCCGCGATTTTATCAAGTGTCTGTATCGTTTCCGGCCTCAGGCCGCCATTCAAGACAATCGCCTTCGCGCAACACGAAGCCTCGGCCCACACGAATATGCAATCTGTGCCCGCGCGTGGTGCATGCCTGAAGTTGCTGTTGCAACTCTTGCAACTGTGCGCTGGAAGCCTGCGTACCGTGTTCACTGTAGAGCCAATGGCGCAACACGGCGCCCTGTCGGGGCACGCTCAAGGCCTGCAGACCGGCAATCGTCGGGGGCGAACCCAGGGATTGCAGGTCAGCCTGCGCCTGCGCCTGCAACAGGTCTTGCGCCTGGGCCGCATGGCGGGCACTGCGAGCGAAGGTATCCCTGAAAGACGGAAACACTTCCTGCAGCACCGGCAACAGACGCTTGCGAATCCGGTTGCGGGTGTAGCGTTCGTCCTGATTGCTGGGGTCTTCCACCCAGGCGAGCCCTTGCGCCAGTAGCCAAGCTCGCAACTCAGCCCCAGGCACTTGCAAGAATGGGCGATGCCAGTGCAGACCCTGCTTTTCCCAATGCATCGGCATGGCCGCCAAACCCGGTAACCCGCTGCCGCGAGAGAGAGCCAGCAACAGGGTTTCGATCTGGTCATCTGCGTGCTGAGCCAAAGCGATGTCACGCACTTGCGGCCAGTGGGTCTGCACGGCACGAATCAAGGCGTCATAACGTCCCCTGCGCGCTGCATCCTCAGGGCTTTGCCCGGCTTGAGCGCGCGCGTCGATGACTTGCACCAAGAGGGGCACCTGCAGCTCCTGGCAAAAGGTTTCACAGTGTTTTTGAAAATCGTCTGCGGCAGACTGCAGCCCATGGTGAACATGGACAGCCCTGACCTGCCCAGGCCAACGCTGCACGCATGCAGCGAGCAAGGCCGTGGAATCCGCCCCACCGCTGAATGCCACCACCAGCGGCAGGCCCGGCGAAAACGCCTGCAGGGCCTGGGCCAGGGATTGCGTCATGCCTTGTCGCCCGCAGGCTTACTTGCCCGCCTTGGTGTCGTTGAACCGGCCATAGCTCTGCAAGCGCTGGTAGCGGGTTTCCAGCAGCTCTTTGGGCTTGAGGTCCACGACCTGACGCAAGGCATCACCCAGGGCGCGCTTGAGGAAAGCGGCCATTTGCTCATGGTTGCGGTGAGCACCACCCACGGGTTCGGTCACGATCTTGTCGATCAGGCCCAAAGCTTTGAGGCGGTGGGCGGTGATGCCCAGAGCTTCCGCAGCCAATTCGGCCTTCTCGCCGGTTTTCCAGAGGATGGAAGCGCAGCCTTCGGGGCTGATGACCGAGTACACGGAGTACTGCAGCATCAGCACCTGATCGGCCACCGAGATGGCCAGCGCACCACCCGAGCCCCCTTCACCAATGATGGTGGTGATGATGGGCACTTCAAGCTGCGCCATCTCGAAGATGTTGCGGCCAATGGCCTCGGACTGGCCGCGCTCTTCTGCGTCAATGCCGGGGTAGGCACCGGGCGTATCGACAAAGGTGAAGACGGGCAATTTGAATTTTTCGGCAGTCTTCATCAGACGCAAGGCCTTGCGATAGCCCTCGGGCTTGCTCATGCCGAAGTTGCGCAGGGCACGCTCTTTGGTGTCACGGCCTTTTTGGTGTCCCAGCACCATGCAAGGCATGCCGTTAAAGCGCGCCAGTCCACCCACAATCGACTGGTCATCCGCAAAGTGACGATCGCCATGCATCTCGACAAAGTCGGTGAACAGCGCGTTGACGTAGTCCAGCGTATAGGGGCGCTCGGGATGACGCGAAATCTTGGTGACCTGCCAGGGGGTCAGGTCGCTGTAGATGTCTTTGGTCAGTTGCTGGCTTTTCTTGCTCAGCTGGTCAATTTCATCGGTGATGTCCACCGCCGACTCGCTTTGCACATAGCGCAGCTCTTCAATCTTGGCTTCGAGTTCGGCAATGGGTTGCTCGAAATCGAGAAACGTACGTTTGGCCAAGTTTTTCTCCTCAAAAGGGTTCAATACGCAACGGGCACAGGATCCAGCGAGCGCCAAATATACCAAGTTGCCACGGTGCTGTAAGGGCTCCAGGCCTGCGCCACTTCACGCAGGTCGCTGCGGCTGACAGGCTCGCCCGAAAAATAGTTATGACTGACGCCATTGATCAGCCCCACATCGTCCAAAGGCAGGACGTTGGGCCGCATCAGGTGAAAGATCAGGAACATCTCGGCCGTCCAGCGGCCAATGCCACGAATGGCCACCAACTCGGCAATGATGGCCTCATCGTCCATGTCATGCCAGTCTTTGACGTGCACAGCGCCTGAATCGAAATGCAGGGCCAAGTCCACCAGGTATTCCACTTTGCGAGCGGACAAACCGGCGGCGCGCATATCGTCTACCTTGAGTTTGAGCACGCCAGCCGGCGTGATTTTGCGCGAGAGCTTGGCAAATTTATCCCAGACCGATTGCGCGGCCTTGACCGAAATTTGCTGCCCCACGATGGAGCGCGCCAGTGTGACAAACGCATCCCCGCGAGACTCCAGAACGGCGTCACCAAACTGGGGGATGATTTTTTTCATGACCCGGTCCTTGCGCGACAAATGCGCGCAAGCCTCGGCCCAATACGCCGGCGTCACGATGACCGATGGCTTGATCACGCCTTGGCCTCCCAGGTGGTTCCTGTGGGCGAGTCTTTGAGCACAATGCCACGGGCCAGCAAGTCATTGCGGATGCGGTCGGCCTCGGCAAAGTTTTTGGCAGCCTTGGCATCCGCACGGGCCTGAATCTGTGCCGCAATAGCCGTTTCATCCAGCCCCGCGCCAGACTGCAAATAGGTCGTCGGGTCAGATTGGAGCAAACCGAGCACACCGCCCAACGCCTTGAGCAAGCCCGCCAACTCCGGCGAGCGGCTGCGGTTGACTTCGCTGGCCAGTTCAAACAACACCGCGACCGCTTCGGGCGTTCCAAAGTCCTCGTCCATCGCCGCCTTGAAGCGTGCTGCATAAGGGCTGGACCAGTCGACATTCACAGCCGCCGGCACAACCGCTTGCAGCGCGGTGTACAGACGCCGCAGCGCACCCTTGGCGTCCTGCAGGTGCACATCGCTGTAGTTCAGCGGACTACGGTAGTGACTGCGCACCACAAAAAAGCGCACCGTCTCGGCATCAAACGCCTTGAGCACGTCGCGAATGGTGAAGAAGTTGCCCAGACTCTTGGACATCTTCTCGTTGTCCACATTGATGAAGCCGTTGTGCATCCAGTAACGGGCAAAACTGCCCTCGCCCAGTGCGCCCTGGCTCTGGGCAATCTCGTTTTCGTGGTGGGGGAACTGCAGGTCAGCACCACCGCCGTGGATATCAAACGTTTCACCCAGCAACTCGCAGCTCATGGCCGAGCATTCAATGTGCCAGCCGGGACGGCCACTGCCAAAGGGGCTGCCCCATTTGCAGTCTTCGGGTTCGGTCGGCTTGGCCGACTTCCAGAGCACGAAGTCCAGCGGGTCATGCTTGCCCCCCTCTTCGGTACTCACAGCCACACGTTCGCCTGCATGGAGCTCGTCCAGAGACTTGCCCGAGAGTTTTCCGTAGCCCGGAAACTTGCGCACGGCGTAATTCACGTCACCATTGCCGGCACGGTAGGCCAGTCCTTTTTGCTCGAGCGTGCCGATCATCGACAGCATTTGCGGCACATAGTCTGTGGCGCGCGGCTCGTGCTGCGGGCGCTCGATGCCCAAGGCATCCGCATCCTGATGCAGGGCTTCGATCATGCGGTCGGTCAAATGGCGAATGGTTTCGCCGTTTTCAAGCGCCCGCTTGATGATCTTGTCGTCAATGTCGGTGATGTTGCGCACATACGTGACCTTGTAGCCACTGGCTTTGATCCAGCGCTGCACCACATCAAACGCGACCATGGAACGAGCATGCCCCAGGTGGCAAAGGTCATACACGGTCATGCCGCACACATACATGCGCACATGCCCCGGATCGATGGGGGCAAAGGGAACAAGGGAACGCGAGAGCGTGTTGTACAGACGCAAGCTCATGACAACCATTCAGACAAAACAAAGGCCCGGACAAGAGGGCCTGCAAACATACCGCCAAGAACCATCAGCAAATGGTCATTCGGTACAATGTGCTTCAGTATATCCCTGACCGAGCCCCTCGGGGTCAATCGCCTGCCGATGACTATTTTCTTTTCTCCTGTGCAGTGGCGGCGCGCCATGCTGGCAATTGCGCTGGCAAATTTGCTGACCTTTGGGCTGCACGCCCCAGCCCATGCCGACACGTACACCGATGTGCAGCGCATGGTTCGCAACCAGCAGTGGCCTCAGGCACAACAAGCAGCGCAAGCTCACCTGAAGGGCCACCCAAACGATCCGCAAATGCGCTTGTTACTCAGCCAGATCCAGGTCGGCGCGGGTGAGCGTGCAGCCGCCCAAGCCACCTTGCAACAGCTCACGCAGGACTACCCCGAGCTGCCCGAGCCCCACAACAACCTGGCCGCCCTGTACGCTTCCCAAGGTCGGCTGGACATGGCTTTGCAGTCCCTCAACACAGCCATTGCGGCCCGCCCGGACTACACCGTGGCCTTGGAAAACCTCGGTGATGTGTACTTGCAGCTGGCCCAACAAGCTTATGCGAAAGCGGCCAGCAGTCCAGCTCCTTCTAACAAACTGAACGACAAACGCAGCCAACTCGATGCGCTCATCAAGTCTGCGCCTTGACCCCAGCTCACAAGCTCTCTTCAGAAAGCACAGCCATGAACCGAATGCGCCTTCTTCGCAGTTTTGCCGCCTTGTTGCTGTGCAGCGCCTTGTTTGCCCACGCGCAGTCTCTGCCGCGCGTGCAAATGGTCACGTCCCTGGGCACCATCGACGTTGAGCTCTACCCCGACAAAGCACCCAAGACGGTGGCCAACTTTCTTCAGTATGTGCGTGAGAAGCATTACGACCAGACGATTTTTCACCGCGTCATCAGCAACTTCATGATCCAGGGCGGCGGCTACGATAACAATTACCGCCCCCGTCCCACCAAGGCGCCTGTGCCGCACGAGGGCCGCAAAGCCCTGGCGCATGGCCTGAAAAACGTGACCGGCACCCTGGCCATGGCCCGCACCAGCGACCCCCACTCCGCCACCGATCAATTCTTCATCAACGTGGTGGACAACGCTTTTCTGGACCCAACCCCGATTCCCGATGGGGATCCTGTGACCAAATTCGAGTACCAAGGCCGCGTCTATGAAAATGTGGCACGCGCCCAGTTGCTGGCGGCCCCTCAGCTGTACGGCTACACCGTGTTTGGCCGTGTGGTGCAAGGCATGGATGTGGTCAACCGTATCCGCGACGTGCCCACCGGCACTGGCGGCCCTTTCCCGACCGATGTGCCCCGCACACCGGTCATCATTCAATCCATCACTGTTCTACCCTGAATCATCATGAGCAATCCCCAAGTTGAACTGCACATCACCGGCCTCGGTGTCATTACCCTTGAACTTGACGCTGAAAAAGCGCCCAAGTCGACCGAGAACTTCCTGGCCTACGTCAACAAGGGCCATTACGACAACACGATTTTTCACCGTGTGATTCCTGGCTTCATGGTGCAAGGCGGCGGCTTTGAACCCGACATGAAGCAAAAGCCCACCGATGCCCCCATCGAGAACGAAGCCAACAACGGCCTGAAGAACAACAACTACACCATTGCCATGGCCCGCACCCAGGCTCCGCACTCGGCCACAGCCCAGTTCTTCATCAACGTCGCCGACAACGATTTCCTCAACCACACCGCCCCTTCGCTGCAAGGCTGGGGCTACGCCGTGTTTGGCAAAGTGGTCAAGGGCACCGAAGTGGTGGACCAGATCAAAGGTGTCAAAACCGGCCGTAACGGCTTCCATGATGATGTGCCCAAAGAGCCCGTCGTCATCGAAAAAGCGGTAGCACTTTAATCCTGTTGCTGGCGCAGGCATGACCTCTTCGCTTGTGCACAGCCTGCATGCACCGCCTGCGTGGCGGTGCATCGACCTGATTTCCGACCTGCACCTTCAGGCCAGCGAACCTCGCACCTTTGAGGCCTGGGCACACTTCATGCTGCACACCCAGGCTGATGCTGTGTTCATCCTCGGCGATCTGTTCGAGGTCTGGGTCGGTGACGATGCAGTCGCTACAGATCCGTTTTTGCAGCAGTGCCTGAAGGTTTTAAAAACCTCCAGCCAGCAACGCGCCGTGTTTTTCATGCATGGCAACCGGGACTTCCTGGTGGGCGAGACTCTGTTAAACGACCATAGCGTGCAGATTGTTCCAGACCCCACTTGCTTGCATTGGCAGGGGCATCGTTACCTGTTGTCGCACGGCGACGCACTTTGCCTGGATGATGTGGGGTATCAGGCCTTTCGAAAAAGCTGCCGCACCGACACATGGCAGCGCGAATTCTTGTCCAAACCCCTGCTTGAACGGCAGGCCCTGGCTCGCGAGATGCGCGACGCCAGCCAGGCTGCCCAAGCACAACAAACCCGTTACGCCGATCCGGACACGGCTTTGAGTCTGCAGTGGCTGGGCGAGTGTCAGGCCCAGACTCTGATTCATGGCCACACCCATCGCCCGGCTGACCATCTGCTGGTCACGAGTCATCGCCGCGTGGTGCTCAGCGACTGGTGTCTGGACCACCCGCCTGAGCGCGCACAAGTGCTACGCATGCATCAAGATGGACATATCCAAAGAATGACGCCAGATCAGGCTTGCGCTTGAGTCGGCCAGATCAGGCGCACGCGCAAGCCACCCAGCTCCTGACTGCGATCCACCTGCACTTTCAAACCCTCGCGTTGTGCCATGCGTTGGATGATGGACCACCCCAAACCACTGCCCTCGCGGGACGAGTCCGCCCGGAAAAACCGATCTCCCAAGCGTTTTATCTGCTCCTGACTCATGCCTGGGCCGGCATCCTGAACTTCCAGCGTGCAAGGCGCCGATGACCAACGTACCTGCACCCAAGGGGCTGAACAACCATAGCGAAGAGCGTTGTCCACGAGGTTACGCAGCACCACGGCAACCCTTACAGGGTCCGTGCGCAGCAGTAAACGATCAGGTCCCAACAGATCAATCCGGCCGCCTTGCTGAAGCGCTTCGGGGAACAACTCTGCCAAGACCTGACGCGTCGGTGCCATCACATCCGTGTCGTCAAGCACCTCGGGGCTGGCCTGGGCATCGAGCCGTGCCAGGTCCAGCAATTGCGCCACAAGATGCGTGGCACGATCGCAGCCCTTCAAAACCGCCTCCAGGGCTTGGGCGCGCTCCAGCTCGTCACCCGCCCCTTGAACCACTTGCGCTTGCATACGGATAGCTGCAATCGGCGTGCGAAGCTCATGCGCTGCATCTGCGGTAAAGCGACGCTCACTTTCGATGTGCTCCTGCACCTGGGAAAACAGATGGTTCAGGGCTTGCACCAAAGGTTGAACTTCGCTCATCCCCGTGACATCGGTCTGAAGAGGCTGCAATGCTTGCGCATGACGACGTGCGACCGTTTGCCCCAACAAACGCAAGGGCGCCAATGCTCTCATGACCAGCCAGCCGATCAGCAAGGCTAGCACCGGCAAACCGATCAAGACCGGCCCTACCGCACTTTGCAAACCCGCCAGCAAAATCTCTCGACGCGCAGCGGACTGCTCTGCGACCATGACCCAGACATCAGGCTCATGTCCCTGCGTGGAAAATACGCGCCAATGCTCGCCATTGATGGTTTGATCGGTGAATCCACGCACGCCCAAGGGCATCAATTGCCGCTCTGGTGCGCGGGCTGATTGCCCCAGCAACTCCTGGTCATGCCAGATCTGGAACGCCACCTTGGCCTGGTATTTGTGCAAGACGGGGTCAACCGTAAAGTCGTCATCATCATGGCCCGCCTGAGCCGCCAGAACCGTGGCGGTTTGGGCCAAGTGGGCATCAAGCAATTCACTGAGCTCGTGCGACGTTTTCCACCAGGTCGATGCCAGCACCAGCAGCCAGACACATGCCGTAGCCAGCATAAGCATCCAGATCAAGCGCCACTGCAAAGAGTAAGCCCTCAAACGACTGCCCCTCACGCCATGTCCTTGGCTGAGCGAACCAGCTTCGGCATCATGTATCCAACACCGCGAATGGTTTCAATGACACCTGCATGCAACTTTTTGCGCAGGTGGTACACATGCACTTCAACAGTGTTGCTGCTGACCTCCGCACCCCATTGGTACAGCTGTTGCTCAACCTGATCGCGGGTGAGCACTCTTCCTGCGTTGAGCATGAAAATCTGGAGCAGCTCGTACTCGCGAGCCGAAAGGTCTACCAGCACATCATCCAATCGTACGTGCCTCGCCACCGGATCCATCCGCAAAGCGCCTGCCACCCACTCAGGCTCTGCCACGCCATGCGAGCGGCGCACCAACGCGCGCAAGCGTGCCGCCAACTCAAGCAAATCGACAGGCTTGATCAGGTAATCGTCAGCCCCTGCATCCAGGCCCGCAATGCGACTGGGCACACTGTCACGTGCGGTCAACACAAGTACGGGTGTATTGACCTTGCTTGATCGAACTGCGGACAGGGTCTGCATGCCATCCTGCCTCGGCAAGCCCAGATCAAGCACCGCAGCCTGGTATTGCCCGGTGAGCAGTTCACGTTCTGCCGCCACGCCATCGCGAACCCAGTCCACGACAAAACCTTGCTGATGCAAACCCGCCCGCAGACCGGTGCCCAGCAACTCGTCATCCTCAGCCAGCAATATGCGCATGGTCATTCCAGAACAAATGTCTTAGCCTGTCTGTACTTGATTGTGCGGCAAGACTGCCGTGGACTCAGCCCCACCACTGCCAGCCCCAAAAAAGCATGACACCCAACATCAACAACAAGGCCCATACCGTCTTATTGTTGCGCACCAAATCAGGCCCATGCTCGCGCAACCGCCCTGTGAGCATCGGCATGGCCAAATTTTTCTGACGCAACAAACTGAACGCAGCGACCGCCCCGACATGAACCAGCACACCCAACAGCATCAGATTGGCCACAGCCTCATGTAACTCGCCCAAAGCATCACCCCACCCTAGCCAATCCTGTTCGGCCACATACCCGGTGAGCACCAAGGGCGCCATGCACAGCAACACCAGCGCAATACTCGCTGCCAACACAGGCGCTTGCAATTTGCCGACCCAAGCCCGTACGTTGGGAACAGATTGCACAAGCTGCCTGACCCCCAGCAACTTTTGCCGCAGAACCGACCACCTGACAGGCCTGGGCCCCCACAAGCCCCACAGCACGCGCACCATCAAAACACCCACAAGTGTGTAACCCATGGTGATATGGAGCAGCTTAAGACGCTCACTCTCGGCCGTGATGTAGCCAACCGTAAAAGACAAGGCCATCAGCGCATGCAAGGTACGGGTCATCAGGTCCACAGTACGTCGGCCCTTGACGGGGGCATGCGCCCCCATGCGTTCATCAGCGGGGAATACGGACATGATCTTCATCGTAGTCTCCTTGGTCAGCTCGGGTATGACACGCAGCACATTGCCCTCGACTGCCCACACTGGCGCGGTTCCAGACGGCATCGGACACCTTTCGGTGTTCTCGCTCAAACCAGGCGGACCGGGTGATACGGTCTTCTGGCGGCGCAGCACTGACTTTTCTCGATGTCCCGGCATGGTCAAGTAACCACCGTGAGACCTCTGTCACGGTCGTCCTGTCCAGCGAAGCATCCACCCCATAGTGCCGATCAAGGCCAGACATGATGCGTTGCCAGGAAGCCGCCGGCAGCATGGCTGGCGAGTAGGCGGTATGGCATGCGCTGCATTCCTGTTGATAGGCCTTCAGAAGGTCCACACGGCGCTCATGCTCAGATGCTGAAGCCCAAGTGCACACACCCGATATCGCCAGACTCAACATCACTCGCTTAGCCATCAGATTGCGTTTTTCGTTCATTTCTTGATCCCGACAAGGTAAGCCAGTACATCAGCCTTTTCCGTTGCGGTGCATTCACGCGCAAGCACATCCTTGCAGTTGCGGCGAAACCATTTATCCACCTTGGCTTCGTCCGCCAGACGTTTGGCGTTGAACGCTGGTGCCAAAGGCTCGATCACTTTGCCCGTGCTGGCGTGTTTTCCAGCCTGGCTGGGCGGCATGCCATGGCAGCTGGCACAAGACCAGTCATTGCCATGTTTGCTATTGAAAAATTGCTCACCTCGAGTAGCGACACCTGCCTGGCCTGCGACCTGTTCCCAACGGCGCAGCTGTGACAGCGGGTCAGCTGCGTGTGCCAACGCACCCACGCCCATCAGACAAGCAGCCAACCCATACGCTTTGATGTTCATTTGCGCTCCTTTTTGCAGTGCATGATGCAGTTTAGAAAGCGCAGATGAAAAAACCCTGAAGGCTCTCGCCTTCAGGGTTTGTGCAAAGACAAAAACGGATCAGCCTTTGAGCAGCACCTTGAGCACAGCCTGCAAGCGACGTGCTTGTGAAACGCCATGCGGCTCGCGCAACACTTGTGCCACATCCTGCGCCCATGTCTGTGCGGGGGCAGGATCATTGCGGCGCGTCAGCAGCTGAAGTTGCAAGGCACGCCTTGCCTCCAGCTGATCTGCCGGCGTGGGCACCTGAGCAGCCATTTCCAGGCGCAACAGAGCGGTATCGCTGGCGCCTGCTGTGGGTGCTTGCTCAAGGGCCTGACGCCAGCTCTGGCGCGCTGTGGCATTGACACTGCGGCCCAGCTCCTGCGCAGCAGGCAGGGCCTCGGGGTCACGTGCTTGCCAGCTGGCGAGCAGCTGGGTCAGTACTTCTCCATGCGCTTGGGCCTGCAATTTGCGAAGGGCCGCTTGGGCATGCTCCATGGCTTGGCGCTGTGCGTGGAACGCGGCATCAGCCAGACGCGGCGCACGTGGCCCGTCTTCACGACGTGAACGTGTATCGTCACGACGCCCCTCTCGTCCATCCCGCCCCGCAAAGGGCTTGCGTCCTTGATCTTTGGGCGACGGAGTGCTTGGGCGCAGCGCACCGGGACGGTCATCGCCACGCACGGCCACCACCACCTTGGGCATCTTGGGCGCTGGTGCAACTTGTGCATCGTCTGCGGCAGGCGCGTCTGCCAATGAGGGAGCGTCAGCTTCTTGAACCGATTCCTGTTTCGCAGCAGCCGCCTTTGCCGGCTGTAGACGCTGAGCTTGCAGGGCTGCCTCAAGGGCCTGCATGGCCTGGCGAATGACAGTCGCATCGCCACCTGCATTGGCTTGCTCCAGGGCCTTGGCCGCATCGAAAACAGCCTGATCCTGAGCGCTGAGCGCTACATGAGGCGTACGCTCACGGGCTGGTCCTTTGCGCTGGAAAGCCTGGTCAATGGGCGCGCGGAAGCTTTCCCACAGCTTTTGCTCGGTGCGTCGATCGAGCGGGACCTTTTGGGCTTCAGCCTGCCAGGCTTGCTGCAGTTGCTTGACGGCTTCAATGTTCAACGGCACGACCTCGGCCAGGGCTTTGGCTTGGTCAATGAATTGATGGCGCGTGGTCAAAGACTGTTTCTGCGCGGCATGCAAACGCGCACCGGCGAGTTTATAGGCCTCTTTCCATTGCTGCTGAAGCTGGGCGAAGGCTTTCTCGCCCATGTGGCCGGCATGACGCCAGCGCTCCGAGAAATCGTGCAATGCGCGAATATGGCCTCGCCAATCATCGCCCTGTCCATCCTGCTGAGTCCAGGTATGCAGTTCCTGCATCAGGTCTGCACGGCGCTTGCGTTGTTCACCCGCTTCTTGCTTGCGCTGACCCAGCCAGCCCTCGACTGTGGCGTAAGCGGCATTGCAAGCGGCATCAAAACGGCGCCATAAGCCGTGGTTGGGGAAGCCTCCCTGATCGGCCGTTTTCCAGTCCTGACGCAGTTGGCGGATGGCCTCCTGCATCTTGCGACCTGTCAGTGCGGGCACGCGAACCGTTGGCAATTTGGATGCAGCACCTTCGCTGGCGACAGGTTCACTGACATCTGCAGCTGCTGCATCAACCTCCACTGCCGAGGCCTCTGGCGCAGGCAAGGGCGCCTCCACCATCAGGGCTTCCGCTCGCTGCACCAATGCCTGACGCAGCTGATCTGCACGCCAGCGCTGCCAGCCATCGGCGTCACCTGCAGCCGTCAGTGCCTCATGTACACGCGCATCGAGCGCATGGTCCATGACCTGGCCATGCTCCTTGAGCACTGTGCGCAAGGCCGTCGCGGTCTCTGGATTGTCTTTGCCTGCACCTTCCTGAATCTGCTGCTCTACCAACAGCAGCACTTGCTCCACAGCGGCCGTCGCTTGCGCGCGCTGTTGCTGGCGCTGCTGAGGGTCGGCGGGTGCGCGCGCAGGCTTGGCGCCTGCAGCTACGGGCGCCTCGACCACTTCACCACGTGAGCGGCGGACCTCGTCAGCCCAGACAGGTACTTCTGGCAAAGCCGCGTCCGGGCTGCTCAAGGCTTGCACAGCTTGGGCAAGCGCTTGCTCAAAACCGCTCCAGACCGCCTGCAATTGTTCGTGTGCGGCCTGCAGCTGCACGGGCAGTTTCATGTCCACACTGGCCCAGTCAGGTTGCGCCTGCAAGGCCTGAGTCTGCGACTGCCACTGCGCCACATCGTGGGCGAGCTGTGACTGCGCAGCTTGCGCCTCGGCAAGCGGCTTGGTGGAGAGCACTTCCACACGCTGCGCCAGCAGGACAGCCGCTTCACGCTCAACCATCACCTGGTGTTGCAGATCTTCGATCAAGCGCACCTTCTCAGCCAAAGCCACTTTCAAGGCAGCCAAGGGTTCGCGTGACAAGGGGGCACCTGCTTTGGCTGCATCGCGTTGCCAGGCCATGGCATCGGCCATGTTCAGTCGCGCCCCGGCAAGAAGGGCTTGCGCTCGCTCGGCCCAATCGTGCACCAACACATCTTGCTGCCCTTGACGCTTATGTTCGTCAATGCGCTCCTTGAGCAGCTTGGCAGCACCCTTGTCCTTGTGGCTCATCTGCACAAACACTTCCTGAACCAAGGCCATGTCTGGTTCAGTGCTCAGCCATTGACGCAAGCAGGCACTGCGATCACCGCTGGTCGCTGCCGAAAAAGCGCCTTGGGTCAATTGGTCAAGCGCATCCAAATCATGAGAAGGGGTCGAAGTCACCGCTGCTGGTCCCTGAAAAATAACGTTTCTACAGTCTCCTAATGTAACAAGGCTTGGTGCAGCCAAGAGGATTGCACTTCATCAAACTCATTATTTCGGGTTATCAAATCACAAATCCTCATAATTGACTGGTTATTAACAAGACAAGACAATCCCTCCACATGTCTGAACGTACCCCGTTAGACCGTGTCAAGCAGGTGCTCCAAACAGGTGCACAAGACATTCGAGAAGGCTTTGTGGTGATGTTGCGCCACTCGCTGGCCCTTTTGGGCTTGAGTGTGATGGTGCTGTTGCTGGCGTTTGCCGCCCGCCCGGAGCTGCGTACCGCGGTCAGTGAAAAAACCTTGGCCTGGCTGCAAAGCCAGTTGCCTGATGTCGCCTTCCCGGGGGAAGATTTTCTGGGCCGTTCGCTGGCTTCGGATCTTCAGGGGCTGAGCCCGGAGCAGGTTTCCGTGGCCCGCTGGCTGAGCCGCCGCTACAAAATTGCCGCAGAGCCACTTGCAGCCTTGATCATTGAAGCGGACACCTTGGGCGCCAACAGTCAGCTGCCCCCCAACTTGATCCTGGCCATCATGGCTGTGGAGTCGAGCTTCAACCCCTATGCCATGGGCACCAAAGGCGCGATGGGCTTGATGCAAATCGTGCCTTCGCAACTCAAGTCCAGTCTCAGCAACTTTGGTGGTGAGCTGGCCACCTACGATCCTCTGACCAATATGCGTTTAGGCACGCGTCAGCTGCAGTCCCTGGTCCAAGACAGTGGTTCGCTGGAAACCGGCATCCAGCGCTACGGGGAACAATCAGGCCAGCCCGACCTGAAAAACTACCTCCAGCGTGTGGTTTCAGAATACCTGCAGCTTGAAAAGGTCGCCCGCCAGGATCCTGTACCCGAGCTTTTGGGCATAGCACCCCAGACCTCCTGACGGCGCCCAGCGCAAACCCGCTCTCCGCTACACTAATGGGGTGCACAACTGGCGATAGGGCCTCGCAGTTAATCAGGCCTGACGTGGACATGGCGACAACGCCACCAACCACTGGGGAGTGCGCAGCAGCGGGGCAAAGCCCCCTGCTTTTTGCCGTTCGCCTGGGCAGCCCTTGTCAGCGCTTTTGCAAGCCGCGCCAAGGTTCCATCTTTTAAGGACTGCCATGTACAACCGAAACATCCTGATTGAACAGACCGATCCCGAACTGTTTGCTGCCATCCAGGCCGAAAACGCCCGCCAGGAACACCACATCGAGCTGATCGCCAGCGAAAACTACGCTTCGCCCGCCGTCATGGCCGCGCAAGGCTCGCAGCTGACCAACAAGTACGCCGAGGGCTACCCCGGCAAGCGCTACTACGGTGGCTGCGAATTCGTCGATGTGGCCGAGCAGCTGGCCATTGACCGCATCAAGCAGATCTTTGGCGCCGAAGCCGCCAACGTGCAGCCGCACTGCGGCGCATCCGCCAACGAGGCCGTGTTCCTCGCCTTCCTCAAACCCGGCGACACCATCATGGGCATGAGCCTGGCCGAAGGCGGTCACCTCACCCACGGCATGCCGCTGAACATGTCGGGCAAGTGGTTCAACGTGGTCTCTTATGGCCTCGACAAGAACGAAGCCATCGACTACGACGCGATGGAAGCCAAAGCCCGCGAGCACAAGCCCAAGCTTATCGTGGCCGGTGCCTCGGCTTATTCGCTGCACATCGACTGGGCCCGCTTTGCCAAAGTGGCCAAGGAAGTCGGCGCGATCTTCATGGTGGACATGGCCCACTATGCTGGCCTGATCGCCGCAGGCGTCTACCCCAACCCCGTGCCGCACGCCGACGTGGTCACTTCGACCACCCACAAGAGCCTTCGCGGCCCGCGTGGCGGCATCATTTTGATGCGCGCCGAGCACGAAAAAGCCATCAACAGCGCCATCTTCCCCGGCCTGCAAGGCGGCCCGCTGATGCACGTGATCGCAGCCAAGGCCGTGGCCTTCAAGGAAGCGCTACAGCCCGAGTTCAAGCAGTATCAGCAGCAGGTCATCAAGAACGCCCAGATCGTGGCCGAAACCCTGACCCAGCGCGGCCTGCGCATCGTCAGCGGTGGCACCCAGAGCCACGTCATGCTGGTGGATCTGCGCGCCAAGGGCATCACCGGCAAGGAAGCCGAAGCCGCCCTGGGCGCCGCGCACATGACGATCAACAAGAACGCCATCCCGAACGACCCGGAAAAGCCTTTCGTGACCAGCGGTGTGCGCATCGGCACCCCGGCCATGACCACTCGTGGCTTCAAGGACGAAGAAGCCCGCATGACGGCCAACCTGATCGCCGACGTGCTGGACAACCCACGCGACGAAGCCAACATCGCGGCTGTCCGTGCTAAGGTCAACGCTCTGACCGCCCGCTTTCCGGTCTACAAGTAAGGCCTGAGCCATGAAATGCCCCTTCTGCGGTCACCTCGAAACCCAAGTGGTGGAGACTCGGCTGGCCGAAGACGGGGGCTTCATCCGGCGCCGTCGTCAGTGCGGTGCCTGCGAAAAGCGGTTCACCACCTACGAAAAACCCGAGGTCACTTTTCCGGCCATTGTCAAAAAAGATGGCCGCCGCATCGAATACCAGCGCGACAAACTGCGTGCCAGCCTGAACCTGGCCCTGCGCAAGCGCCCGGTGAGCACCGAGCAGGTGGATGCAGCCATCGAACGCATCGAAGAAAAACTGCTGGCGATGCCCAGCCGCGAGGTCGCCTCCAATCGCATTGGCGAGCTGGTCATGCGAGAGCTCAAAAAACTCGACAAAGTGGCGTATGTGCGCTTTGCGAGTGTCTACCGTAGCTTCGAAGACATTGACGACTTCAAGACCTTGGTCGACGAAGTCCGCTGAACCTCACCGCCGGCAGTTCAGGGGCAGTTCGCCTGTTCCTCCTGATCGAGTCGCGCTTGCCCCAGGGCATTGAGCACGACCAGCCAGTGCGTCTGCACACCTGGCCAGCACCAGCGTATCGTGCCCGCCTGAAACGCCCCCGATAGCGTTTGTCCGCGCCCTTCAGCCTGATAGGACACGTAGCGCGACACCAGGCTGTTACCCACACCCGTCAAGCCTGCGAACCTCGGGCCCGCGCGTTGCAAGACACGTTCGCCGGCATCTACAGCAGCGTTGGCATTCGCATCTTCAAATACCAGCCAGCCTTGCTGCCATCCCCCTGTACGTGCGCATGTCTGGGCATCTGCACTGGTGCACACCGTCACGCGTTTGCGCAAGACCAGCGCCTGAGATCGAGCCCACTGCAAGGTGTGCATGAATTCCTTGGCCTGCGTTTGTAGCCGCTGCTCACGCGGCCAAACCTGCAGCGAAGGCACCGCCAGCAACAACAGCAGTGACAACACAGCCACCACCGCCAGCGTCTCCAGCAAAGACCACCCTTTTTGTTTTGAAAGACGCACATTCCCCCCCCCTTGTGTCTGTACAAAAGTATGCGCTTTCAGCACAATCAAAGCTATACAAAAAAATCAGGGAGAACACCATGCGAGCACACGCTTGTGAGCGCTTGCCTGTCCGAGCACAGGCAGGTTTTACATTGATTGAGTTGATGGTGGTGCTGGCCATCATGGGCATTTTGCTCAGCCTGGCCACCGCCAGCTACGGCAACCACCAACGCAGAAGCAGACGGCTGGACGCGCAAGAAGCCCTGCAGTCGCTGCAACAGGCCCAGGCCCGCTATCGCGATCAGCACCCAGCCTACGCCGACAACCTGATTGCACTGGGCCTGGCAGACCGATCCCCATTGGGGCATTACCAGCTGGGCATCACCCAGGCCGATGCAAACGGCTACATCCTGGTCGCTACACCGGTGGGCGTTCAATCACTGGACGATGAATGCAAGCCCATGCGACTGCAGCTCAGTGACAAAGCCACCCTCACACAAAGTGCGGGATCCGATACTCAGGATCCCCGTGGCTGCTGGAAACGGTAACCCGTCATGCATCGACAACGTGGCGAAACCCTGGTCGGTCTCCTGGTGGGACTGGCACTGGGTTTGCTGGTGGCCGCTGCAGGGCAGCGCATGTTGGCCCAACAGCTTCGCCATGAACGACAGACCCAGACCCTGCTGCAAGCACAAACGCAGTTGCGCGACGCCATCGACCTGATGCTGCACACCTTGCAAGGCGCACAAGGCGTCCCCAAGGCCTGGGCCACGCGCACCAACGCCCAATGCCACGATGCGTTTTGCAACGACCCGGAGGACTTCTCCCTCAACGGCAACCAGCTTGAGTTCACCCTGGATCGCAACCAGGATGGTGTGCAGGACAACAACGAATGCCTGGGTTTTCGGTTGACGGCAGGTGAAATCAAGGCCAAAACGTCCTGCACGCCTGTGGTCTGGACTTCCTTGACCGGCAGCGAGCACTTGAAAATCACAGCCCTGACGTGGCAGCTGCGCTGCACGATTCACGGCCAAATGGTACAGCGACAAATAGAACTGAAGGTGCAAGCGCAGTGGCCTGGAGAGCCCGGTCAAAGCTTCGAGCAAACGCAAAACGTTTTGCTGCACAACGATGTACCTGTGCGCAGCATGGCCGGTTTGTGCGGTATCCCGCCTGCATGAGGTACGCGCATGGAAACTGCACACCCACCCCGGTTCAGACAAAGTGGTGCCATCACGCTGGTCTTGATCACGGCCTTGATCGTGGTGGCCATGGCGGCCACGGTGTCCGGCAGCCAGCGCGTCTGGCTTGACCGCCTGAGCACACGCAACCTTTATGAGCGCGAACAGGCGCACTGGGTGGCCGAAGCCGGCCTGCAATGGGGCGCACGGGCCTTACAACAAATCCACGCCAACGGCCAACTGCTGTGGCCTGCTGCGCTGCAAAGCCCCTGCCCCAGCGCACTGCAGGGCCCGGGGCATGAATGCCTGCGCTGGATCGCCTCCCCTCCGGCGGGGGCTGAGCTATACACATTGACTGTCTGGGCCATGCGTGACGTGCGCGAACACCCACACGTGGCACAACTTCTGGCACACGCCCAAGACCCCGATGGTTACGCACACGCCTGGCTAAGCCACAGCCTGCACCTGCCCGTGCTGGGTCAGGCCGGTTCACTCGCCTTTGGCGGTACGGTGCAGGACAGCTGTGCAAGTGCCTTACCCGCCTGGTGGACAGGCTTGCTGGGTCAATTGGATGCATCCACCTTGCAGGCTTGGTCGCAGTTGCAACAACAAGCAGGACTGTCTGCCTCAAGCTTGCCGCCGCGCAATGTGTATTGGGTCAGCACACCCGGCGACTGGCTCACGCCCTTGGGCACGGCCAGCAAACCGGTGTTGCTGGTTTTTGATGCCACAGCCTGCACACCAACATGCCCTGCAATCCAGGCTCCTGTCCACGGCACCGTGCTCTATCTGCCGCAATGTCGCAAAGAGGCCATCACATCCATGACGCCCTCCAGCGCCAGCGTGCAGGGACAAGTTGCAGTTCAAGCGTTGCTGGCGCCGCCCGGCTTGTCGGTTCAAAACGACTCAAGCGTGCGCGCTGTTTACGCATTGCCGCATGCCTCCACTTCCTTGACGCAGGTGCAATGGATTGCGGGCAGCTGGAGCGATGCATCGCCATGAAGACACCCAAGCAACAACAGGGTTGGCTATTGATCGAGGTGCTGTTGGCCAGCGCCATCCTGGCCTTCAGCCTGGCCGCTGCCGTGCGTTGGCAGCAAAGCAGTCACCTGAGTGTGGCAGAAACCCGAGAACGCAGCCAAGCCCTGCAATGGGCCAGTTCGATTGCCCAGTGCCTCAAAGCCAGCGTCAGCAACTGCCAGCCCGAGAGTAGCCAGACACGTGGTGGCGTCACCTATCAGCTGCAACTGAGCAGCACGGAAACAGGCGAAGGCTTGCGCGATTGGCACATCTCCATCACCTGGCCCGCCCGCCACGCAGACATCGGCAGCACGCCTGCAGGACAATTGCACCTGTACCTGCGCACAGGCAGCACTGTGGTTGCCGATGGCGTATCCTCTCCCTGACAACTTTTTTCTGAACACGTGAGCGAATACCCCACCCCCATGCACCAAGCCCTGGCGCTGGCCGAGCAAGCCATGTGTCTGACTTCGCCCAACCCGCGCGTGGGCTGCGTCATCACAGCGCCTGACGGCAGGGTGCTGGGCCAAGGCCACACCCAGCGCGCCGGCGGGCCGCATGCCGAAATCATGGCTCTGCGGGATGCCCAATCGCGTGGGCACGATGTGCATGGCGCCACCGCCTGGGTCACGCTGGAGCCCTGCGCTCACCATGGGCGCACCGGTCCATGTTGTGACGCGCTGGCGCAAGCCGGTATCGGCAAGGTGGTAGCGGCCCTGACCGACCCCAACCCCAAAGTGGCAGGTCAAGGCCTGGCCCGTTTGCAGGCCGCTGGCGTGCACACCGAAGTGGGCTTGTGTGCCGACGAAGCCGCTGAATTGAACATCGGTTTCTTGCACCGTATGTGTCACGGCCTGCCCTGGGTGCGCATGAAAATCGCCGCATCGCTGGATGGGCAAACCGCCCTCAAAAACGGTCAGAGCCAATGGATCACCGGCCCCGAGGCCCGTATCGATGGCCACGCCTGGCGAGCCCGTGCTTGCGCGGTGCTCACAGGCATTGGCACCGTGCTCGAAGACGACCCGCAGCTCAATGTGCGCGGCCTGGTCGCGCCCCGCCAACCGCATCTGGTGGTGGTCGACAGCCGCCTGGATTTACCCCTGACAGCCAAGCTGATCGACACCCAAGGCAGCGGCGATCAGGCTCGCCAGATCTGGCTCTACACCGCCACCCAGGAGCGTCCTGAACACCGCGCAGCACTGCAAGCGCGTGGGGTACAGGTCATCGACTGCCCCGGCCCCGGCGGGAAGGTCGATTTAAAAGCCATGCTGCATGATCTGGCCCGCCGTGAAGTCAACGAGCTGCACGTGGAAGCCGGATTCAAGCTCAACGGCTCCTTCATGCGCGAAGGCCTGGTCGATGAATGGCTCATCTACATGGCCCCGCAATGGCTGGGCCCGGGCCAAGGCATGGCCAACCTGCCTGAGCTGGCCGAACTGCAGCAAGCACAGCGCCTTCGCTTTGAGGCGGTAGATCGCGTGGGCGCAGACCTGCGACTTCGGCTACGCCGAGCCTGAGCCGCGTTTACTCAGAACTTCAGCGTCTTCACACCCGTGGCTGTACCCAGCAGGCACACCTGTGCTTTTTGGTGGGCAAACACGCCCACGGTAACCACGCCAGGCCATTGGCTGACCTGGGTTTCAAAGGCCAGCGGATCGCTGATCTTCAAGCCTTTGACATCGACGATGTGCTGGCCGTTGTCGGTCACCAGTGGCTGGCCGTCCTTCAGGCGCACGGCAGCCGTGGCACCCATGGCCTCAAACTGCCGGATGATGCGGGCTGTGGACATGGGAATCACTTCCACCGGCAGCGGAAACGCGCCCAGCACATCCACCAATTTGCTTTCGTCTGCAATGCAGACAAACTGTTTGGACTGAGCCGCCACGATTTTTTCGCGCGTGAGCGCTGCGCCACCACCCTTGACCATGTGGCCCTGGTGATCGATCTCGTCCGCCCCGTCAATGTAGACCGACAGGCTCTCCACCTCGTTGCTGTCAAACACCGGAATGCCAAGGGCCTTCAGGCGCACGGTCGAAGCCTCTGAACTGGACACTGCACCCTTGATCTGGTCCTTGATGGTGGCCAGAGCGTCAATGAACTTGTTCACCGTCGAGCCGGTGCCTACGCCCACAATCTCGCCGGGCACCACGTATTGCAAAGCAGCCTGGCCCACTAGGGCCTTGAGTTCATCTTGGGTCATAACATCCATCCAGGGGTCTGAGACAATCGGGAAAAGTTTCCCGGAATTATCCAATGTCCCTGATCCCCTACGCCCTGGCCCGTCCGATTCTGTTCAAAATGGACCCGGAGCAAGCCCACGAATTCACGCTCGACGCACTGGCCCGCACCCAAAACACAGTGCTCGACCGTTTTTACCGCCAGCCCTTTGTGTCCGACCCGGTCACCCTGGCGGGCTTGCACTTCCCCAACCGTGTCGGCCTGGCCGCCGGTCTGGACAAGAATGCTCGCTGTATCGACGCACTGGGCGCCATGGGGTTTGGCTTTGTGGAGGTTGGCACCGTCACGCCCAAAGCGCAGCCGGGCAACCCCCAGCCGCGCATGTTCCGCCTGCCTGAAGCGCAAGGTCTCATCAACCGCCTGGGCTTCAACAACGAGGGGCTGGACGCCTTCATCGCCAACGTCAAGAAAGCGCACTTCCGCCAGCAGGGCCGCCTGTTGGGCCTGAACATTGGCAAGAATGCTGCCACCCCCATTGAAAACGCCACCGACGATTACCTGATCGCTCTGGCAGGTGTGTACCCGCATGCCGACTATGTGACGGTGAACATCTCCAGCCCCAACACCAAGAACCTGCGCGCCCTGCAAAGCGACGACGCACTGGATGGCTTGCTGGGCGCTTTGGTGGCGCGGCGCGAAGAGCTGGCCACAGAGCACGGCCGCCGTGTGCCCATGTTCCTGAAAATCGCCCCCGATCTGGACGAAACCCAGGTCGGCGTGATTGCTGCCACCTTGAAAAAACACGGCATGGACGGCGTCATCGCCACCAACACCACTCTGGCACGCGATGCAGTCACCGGCCTGCAACACGCCGAAGAAACGGGCGGCCTGTCTGGCGCGCCCGTGTTTGACAGCTCCAACCGCGTGATCGCCCAACTGCGTGCGCACCTGGGTGCGGGCTACCCCATCATCGGGGTGGGCGGCATTTTGAGCGGCCACGACGCGATTGAAAAAATCCGCGCCGGTGCCGATGTGGTGCAACTCTACAGCGGCCTGATCTACAAAGGGCCTGAACTGGTCACCGAAGCCGCCAGCGCTCTGCAACAAATGAAGCGTTAAGGCTCCAGGCGCAGAGAGACCTCGTCAGCCAGCGCCAGCGCGCTGGTCAAACCCGGCGATTCGATGCCCAGCAAATTCACCAAGCCCGGCACACCATGCTGGGCAGGCCCCTGAAGCAGGAAATCCGCTGCCGCCTCGCTCGGGCCGTTGATCTTGGGTCGCATGCCCGCATAGCCGGGTAGCAGGGCACCGTCTGCCAGGTCTGGCCAGTATTTGCGCACCTCGGCATAAAAAGCATCGCCCCGACGCGGATCCACCAGCAAGTCAGTCGGGTCATCGACCCATTGCACATCCGGGCCGAACTTGGCCTGTCCACCTAAGTCCAGCGTGAGGTGCACGCCCAAACCCGCTTTTTCGGGAACCGGGTAAATCAGCCGGGAAAACGGTGCCTTTCCCGCCAAGGTGAAGTAGTTGCCTTTGGCGTAATGCGCAGTGGGCAGCAGGCTCTTGTCCAGGCCATTCATGCCTTGGGCTAGCTCTACAGCATTCAGGCCAGCTGCATTGACCAGCACCTTGCAGGCCAGCTCGGTGCCGTCTTGCATGCTGATGCGGATGGGGTGTGTGGTCGTCCCCTGCTTCAGTCCGACACGCTGCACGGGCGACACCAGCGCCAGCAGCCCCCCGGCGTTTTCCAGGTCGCCTTGCAGGGTCAGCATCAGGGCGTGGCTGTCGACAATGCCCGTGCTCGGTGACAGCAGCGCGGCCTGGCAAGCCAGTGCGGGCTCCAGGGCTTTGGCCTCGGCTGCGTTGAGTTTTTGCAGATCGTGCACGCCGTTGGCCGCGGCCTTGGCCACGATGTCGTCCAGCGCCTGAACCTGTTGCTCGCTGGTGGCCACGATCAACTTGCCCAACCGCTGGTGCGCCACGCCGCGCTCGGCGCAGTAGGCATACAGCAGGTCTTTGCCTTGCACGCACAAGCGGGCTTTGAGCGACCCGGCGGGGTAATAGATGCCTGCGTGAATCACCTCACTGTTGCGCGAACTGGTGCTGGTGCCGATGGCGTTCTCCGCCTCCAGCACCATCACCTCACGCCCGGTCAATGCCAGCGCACGCCCGACAGCCAGCCCGACCACGCCCGCACCGATTACCACGGCATCGATTTGTTCCATCACGGCTCCCAAAGAAAAAGGCCCGGACAGTGCCGGGCCTTCAAGCTTATACGCGCGACAAAAATCAGGCGAAGTTGGCTTCGGCGAACGACCAGTTCACCAGTTTGTCGAGGAAGGTCTCGACAAACTTGGGACGCAGGTTGCGGTAGTCGATGTAGTAGGCGTGTTCCCACACGTCCACGGTCAGCAAGGCCTTGTCGGCGGTGGTCAAGGGGGTGCCGGCGGCGCCCATGTTGACGATGTCAACGCTGCCGTCGGCCTTCTTGACCAGCCATGTCCAGCCAGAACCGAAATTGCCCACGGCGCTCTTGACGAAGGCTTCCTTGAAAGCGGCGTAGCTGCCCCACTTGGCGTTCATGGCTGCAGCCAAAGCGCCGGTGGGCTCACCGCCACCGTTGGGCGTCATGCAATTCCAGAAGAAGGTGTGGTTCCAGATCTGGGCTGCATTGTTGTAGATGCCACCGCTGGACTTCTTGACGATTTCTTCGAGGCCCATGTTCTCGAATTCGGTGCCTTTTTGCAGGTTGTTCAGGTTAACCACATAAGCGTTGTGGTGCTTGCCGTGGTGGAACTCCAGGGTTTCCTGGCTGTAATGGGGGGCCAACGCGTCAAGGGCGTAAGGCAGTGCGGGCAAGGTATGTTCCATGGTGTCCTCTTGAGGGGGTCAGTTGGGTTTCGAGAAGTGCATTTTAGGGGCAGCACACTGCCCCTGAGTCCTGCAGGGGTTTCAGGACTTTGGCAAAACCTGCAAAGGCACTTGGCCATCCAGCAGCGTGGCTTGCACGGTTTGCCCCGCTTGCAGCTGCTGCGCACTGCTGATGGCGTGTCCAGCCTCATCGCTGAGCCAGGCATAGCCACGCTCGAGCACCTGGTGCGGATCGAGCGCCTGCAATCGCCAGGCCAGACGATCCAGACGCTGCTGATGGTGCCGGGTTTGCGCTGCCAATGCCCCAACAACACGGTCTTGCCAACGACCCTGGCGATGGCGCTCTTGCATCAAACGTGTACTGTGGCTGGTGCTCATGCGCTCGCTCAGGCGATCGAGCCAGCGCTGTTGCTGCATCAGGGCGGTTTGCGGACGGCTCAAACGCAGAGCCAATCCATCCAAAAACTGGGCTTGGCGCTCCGCCAGACGATGCGTGGCGCGCTGCAGACGGTGCTGCAGTGCCTGCAGCTGCTCCAAACTTTGCGTGCGCGCGCCTGCCACCAGCTCAGCCGCTGCAGTAGGCGTGGGGGCACGCAAGTCGGCCACAAAGTCCACCATGGTGAAATCGGTTTCGTGTCCCACCCCCGCCACCACGGGCACGGGACTTTGCGCGACGCAATGGGCCAACGCCTCGTCATTGAAAGCCCACAAATCCTCCAGCGAACCGCCCCCGCGCACCAGCAAAATGGCTTGCAGCGGGACCGCGTCATCGGCCAAAGGCCAAAGGCTATGCAGCGCCTGGACCAGGCTGGCCGGGGCTGCTGCCCCCTGCACCAAAGCAGGCGCGACAGTCACGCGCACATGAGGCGCACGCCGACGCAAGGCGGTCACCACATCTTGCAAAGCCGCAGCTCCCAGCGATGTCACCACGCCCACATGCCGCACAAAGCCCGGCAAGGGCCGTTTGCGCTCGGCCTCAAACAGACCCTGGGCCTGCAGCTTGGCTTTGAGGCGCAAGAACTGCTCGTACAGTGCCCCCTGCCCGGCCTGGCGCATGCCCTCGGCTACCAGCTGCAGATCCCCACGGGCCTCGTACACACCCAGACGGCCTATGACCTCGACCACTACCCCGTCTCGTGGTTCAAAGTCCAGTTGCTGCACCGCACGCCGGAACATGACACAGCGCAGCTGTCCCCCCTCGTCCTTGAGTGAAAAGTAGCAGTGCCCACTGGTAGCACGTGTAAAGCCCGACAACTCGCCCCGCACCGTCACCGGGTTAAAGCGGGCATCGAGCTGGTCGGACACTGCCCGGCACAGGGCCGCCACGGTCCAGGCACGACCGCCAAGAGCGTCTTGAGATGAGGAAAAAGGCATGATTAATCAGTGTTTCACGGGGTTTTCAAGCGGCATACCGCGCCCAGTCAGGGCTGAGTGTTCCACAGATTGGCGCACCCAGCTCGTAAGTTGTTGATTTTCCGTGAAACACATCTTGAAACATTTTATGTTGTTGATTTTAAATGACTTTTCAGGATTATGAAAACCAACGTCATCAATTCACAAGAAGAAAATTTCCGACAAGCATGGCTGAAGGCATCAGTTTTGCACAAAGTTATCCACAGGCTGACTCCGGACAGGAGGGCATTCCGAGCACAAGACCATCGGCCATAATGCGGGGCACAACCAAAACACTGCAAATTCAGGAAGGAAACGGATTTTGCTGTCCATCATTGCCGCTGCCGGCTGGCCCATTTGGCCCCTCATTGCCTGCTCGATCCTGGCCTTGGCCTTGATCATCGAACGTGCGCTGCAACTGCGCGATGAACGCGTCCTGCCCCCTGCCCTGCTGCAGCAAACCATGGAGCTGACCCGCAAAGGATTTCCCCCGGTCGATGCCATCCAGAAAATGGGCCAGTCAAGCCCCTTGGGCCAGGTTCTGGCGAGCGCCTTGCAGTGCCTGCACGAGGAACCGCGCGCCACTGAAGAGCGTATTCGTGAACGCATGGAGCTCCAGGGAAGACAAACCACCCTACAGCTCGAACGGTTCCTGCCGGCCCTGGCCACCATTGCTTCTGTCGCCCCTTTGCTGGGCTTGTTGGGCACCGTGGTGGGCATGATCGAGATTTTTGGCGCTGAACAGGCCATCGGAGGCAACCAACCCGTCCAATTGGCCCACGGCATTTCCGTGGCCCTGTACAACACGGCTTTTGGCCTGATCGTGGCCATTCCCTCGCTGATGGCTTGGCGTTATTTCCGCGCTACGGTGGACCGACAGATCCTGTCGCTGGAGTCCGCCTCCGAGCGTTTCGTCCGCCACCTGCGTCAGCTGCGCGGTTAAGGGGGCAGGCCATGCGATTTCATTCGCGAACAACTCCCGAGCCCGAAATCAACCTTATTGCGTTCATCGATGTGCTGCTGGTGATCGTGATTTTCCTGATGCTCTCGACCACCTGGTCGCGCATGACCGAAATCAACCTCACGTTGCCTTCAGCCAATGTCCAAAAGGAAACGCCCCGTACCCAGCTGGTGGTGCTGTCCATCACGGCAAAAGGTGCATACCTGATCAACAAAAACCCTGTCCCCTCCACAGGCGTGGCAGCGCTGGCGCGCGCCTTGACGCCACTGGCCCAGCCTGACACCACACTCGTCATCAGCGCTGACGCGATGGCCTCTCACCAAGCCGTCATTTCTGCCATGGAAGCTGCGCGCCAGAGCGGACTCAGCCGCATCACCTTTGCCACCCAGACTGGCGAAGGCAAGGGGTCCTGAGCGCATGAGCAGCCCATCCGGTCACTCACCGAAGGCTGGGCTGCACCGCTGGCTGCCGAAAGTTTGGCTATCGCGCGGGCCTGCAGCTTGGGCCTTGCTGCCGATTGCGGCGCTTTACGGCGCCCTGGTGCGCTTGCGACAACTGGCCTACCGCTTGCATTGGGCCAAGTCTGAGCGCCTGCCCGTGCGTGTGATCGTGGTGGGCAATGTGGTGGCTGGGGGTGCTGGCAAGACGCCCGTCACACAAGCCATCGTCAAACACCTTATGCAAGGCGAGCACCGCGTCGGCATCGTCTCGCGCGGACATGGTCGCCACAGCCAGGAGGTGCTGTCCGTGCGCGCAGACAGCCTGGCCAGTGAGGTTGGCGACGAGCCCTTGCTGCTGGCGCGCAGCAACGGTGTTCCGGTATTTGTCGGCGCCCGGCGAGCCCAGGCGGCGCAGGCCTTGCTGGCCCAGCACCCCGACACCGACATCATTGTTTGTGACGATGGGCTGCAGCATCTGGCCTTGGCGCGCGACCTGGAAGTGCTGGTCATGGACGAGCGCGGCATCGGCAACGGTTGGCTGCTGCCCGCCGGCCCTCTGCGCGAACCTTGGCCCCGCAAGGCCGATCTGCTGCTGCACAGCGGCCCTTGCCCTGAGCAGGCACAGTCGCCGTGTTTTGCCGTGACACGCCAACTGGCCAGCTACGCCGTCAATGCATCCGGGCAACGCACCGACTTGTCCACCCTCAAAGATCGTCCTGTCCATGCCCTGGCAGGCATTGCACGGCCAGACCCGTTTTTCGACATGCTGCGCCAACAAGGCTTGCAGCTGGCCATCACCCAGGCATGGCCAGACCATGCCGACTTCAGCACATGGACACCGCCCGAGGGCGATGCCGTCGTGCTATGCACCGAAAAAGACGCGGTCAAACTCTGGCCCGTACACCCTCAAGTGCTGGCCGTCCCTTTGTTGCTGGATGTGCCTTCAAGCTTTACCACTGCCCTGGACCGACTTTTGTCGCAAAGCGGCAAAGGCGAGCCGCTATGATTGGGCATGGACTCCAAATTCCTTGAACTGCTGGTATGCCCTGTGACCAAAGGGCCGCTTGAATACGACCGCGAACGTCAGGAACTGCGCTCACGCAGCGCCCGCCTGGCCTACCCCATTCGCAACGGTATCCCCATCCTGCTGGAAAACGAAGCTCGCGTTCTGAGTGACGAAGAGCTCGATCGCGCGGCCGCCGCCTGACACTGAAGGCGAAGCCGATGCATCACCCCCGTTTTACCGTCATCATCCCTGCGCGCATGGCGTCCAGCCGCCTGCCCGACAAACCCCTGGCCGATATTGCTGGCTTGCCCATGGTGGTATGCGTCGCCCGGCAAGCCTTGCAGTCCTGCGCCAGCCATGTGGTGGTGGCTGCCGACGACGAGCGCATCGTCCAGGCCTGTGAAGCCCACCAGGTCCATGCCCTGCGCACCCGCACCGACCACCCCAGCGGCAGCGACCGACTTGCAGAAGCCTGCACCCTGCTGGGCCTAGCCGATGAAGACATCGTGGTCAATGTGCAGGGCGACGAGCCGCTGATCGACCCCGAGCTCATCAACCAGATTGCGCGTCTGCTGGTGGCGCAACCGCAGGCCAGCATGAGCACGGCTGCGCATGCCATTGAACAACTGGAAGAGTTCCTCAACCCCAATGTGGTCAAGGTAGTGCTCGACCGCCAAGGTCTGGCGCACTATTTCAGCCGTGCCCCCATTCCTTGGTGGAGGGACGGTCAACAAGGCACCAGCTTGAAGGCTTTGCCTGAACCTGCGCCGCTGCGCCATGTCGGGATTTACGGTTACCGCGTCGGCTTCCTCAAAAAATTCCCGCATCTCCAGCCTGCACCAACGGAAACCCTCGAGTCACTGGAACAACTGCGTGCGCTGTGGCATGGCCACGCGATTGCAGTGCATATTTCTGAACAAGCCCCCGGCCCTGGCGTAGACACACCGCAGGACCTGGAGCGCGTTCGTAAACTATTGGCCCAGTCCTGATTTCACGTAAGTCTGCATTAGGGGGCACGTGCTATCCTCGTTGCAGTATTGCCCCCGAGCCTTTTCTTTTATCTGGGGCCCCGGTTTTCATATTTGACAAGGAAGAGACATGAAACTGATCCTGTTGGGCGCACCCGGCGCCGGCAAAGGCACTCAGGCCACCTTCATCTGCCAGAAGTACGGCATTCCGCAAATTTCCACGGGTGACATGCTGCGCGCGGCTGTCAAGGCCGGCACCCCTTTGGGCATCGAAGCGAAAAAAGTCATGGACGCGGGCGGTCTGGTGAGCGACGAGCTGATCATCAACCTGGTCAAGGACCGCATTGCTCAGAGCGACTGCGCACAAGGCTTTTTGTTCGACGGTTTCCCACGCACCATTCCCCAGGCAGAGGCCATGAAGGCCGCTGGCGTCAAGTTGGACTACGTGCTCGAAATCGACGTACCCTTTGAAGCCATCATCGAGCGCATGAGCGGCCGCCGCTCGCACCCCGCCTCGGGCCGCACCTACCACGTCAAGTTCAACCCCCCCAAGGTGGAAGGCCAGGACGACGTGACCGGCGAGCCGCTGGTGCAGCGCGACGACGACAAGGAAGAAACCGTCAAGAAGCGTCTGGATGTGTACAGCAGCCAGACCCGTCCCCTGGTGGACTACTACTCCGGTTGGGCCAAGCAGGACCCGGCTGCAGCTCCCAAATACCGTGCCATCAGCGGCATGGGCAGCGTGGACGACATCACCACCCGTGCTTTCGAGGCGCTGGCCAGCTGATACTGAACACTCACCCCACAAAAAAGCCCCGCAACGGAAAATTGCGGGGCTTTTTTCGCCGGCACTCAGCGCATCAAGTCCAGCATCAAACTGATCCGAGCCTTCAGCGGCGGCAGGTCGCAAAACACACCCCACTCGCAGGCCTCGTTCAATGGGCGAACCACTTGGCCCTGTGCGCAACGGGTGGTGAGCCATACGCTCACGCCCTGTTGTCTGGCCTTCAGCAATGCTTGCTCCCACTGTACGTGCACCGTGCCATTGCCCGTGGCCGCAATCACCAGACCGCGCACTCCTGCAGCCACCAAAGCATCCACAGTACTGGCCTGGGCCATGGCATGACTGGTCAGCACCTCCACCCACGGCCACTGTGCAGGCGGGCGTAAATCCATGTTCACCTGCACATCTGTTACTGCCCTGTGTTGCCAGCGCACCTGCCCAGCTTCGATCCAGCCCAGCACCCCAGCGTCGCCTGAGTCAAAGGCCTCCAGCCGGTAAGGATGCGCCTTGCGCACATGGCGCGCAGCGTGGACCGCCCCGGCAGACACAGCCAGCACCCCCTGACTACATGGGTCGAGTGCAACCACAAGTGCATCACGAAGGTTCTGCGGCCCATCAGGCGCCAGTGCACTGGCAGGGCGCATCGCGCTGACCAACACCACGGGACAATCCACCGCACAGGTCTGCGTCAAGAACCAGGCGGTTTCTTCCAGCGTGTCGGTACCGTGTGTGATCAATACCGCCCCCACCCCAGGCTGTCCAGCCCAATACCGCACTCGCATCGCCAAAGCATGCCAGGTTTCGGCGTCCATGTCCTTGCTGTCCAGTTGCGCCACTTGCTCGCTGATCAGATCAACAGACCCAAGGATGTCCGCCACCCCCGCCACCGAGGCCAGAACAGCCTGCACCGACAACTCTCCAGCCACATAACCAACATGGTCTTGCGCTTGGGCCGCCTGGCCGGCGATTGTTCCGCCTGTGCCCAGCACCACGATTTTTTCGAATTTTTTTGCTTTTGCCACTTGCACAACCCAAAAAACTGGTTAAAAATACAGTTACTGGACAAACAAACAGTCCACCAACAGGAGCCGACATGATCGACAGCCCGAAACTCACTGCCCGACAGCAACAAATTCTGGAGCTCATCCAGAACACCATTGCCACCACTGGCGCCCCGCCGACACGGGCCGAAATCGCGCACGAACTCGGCTTCAAGTCTGCCAATGCCGCCGAAGAACACCTTCAGGCCCTGGCCCGTAAAGGCGCCATCGAGCTGGTCAGCGGCACTTCACGCGGCATACGCCTCAAAGGCAGCAACCGCAGCTCGCGCCACAGTGTCGACAGCCTGAGCCTGACGCTGCCGGGGCTGGGTCAATTGTCCCTGCCCTTGATCGGCCGTGTCGCCGCCGGCTCCCCGATTCTCGCGCAGGAACACGTAGACCGCACCTACCAACTCGAAAGCAGCCTGTTTGGCGAGGTTCCCGACTACCTGCTGCGGGTGCGCGGCATGTCCATGCGCGACGCCGGCATCATGGATGGCGACCTGCTGGCCGTCAAATCCACCAAGGATGTGCGCAACGGCCAGATTGTGGTCGCACGCCTGGGAGAGGACGTCACCGTCAAACGCCTGAACCAAAGTGGTGGCCGCATCGAGCTGCTACCCGAAAACCCCGACTACCCGGTCATCGTTGTGGATCCGGAAGAATCATTCGAAATCGAGGGGCGTGCGGTCGGCCTGATCCGTAACACCCTGATGATGTAAACCACAACTTTGATTTTTGAGGTTTCACATGGCCATCGCTCTTGTCGCTCTCTCCAGCTTGTTCAATGTCTGGACCCGTACCCCAAGTACCCCACGTACTGCTGCCAGCGCACGTGCTTCTTCAGCCTCATGCGCCACCACGGCGGCGGCACTGGCCCGCCCCACACCACGAAACACGCCTTTGCGCGTGGTGCGCCTGGCTGAAGACGGCGTTCGCAAAGACTACGCAGGTCGTATGGTCATGTCTGGACGCATGGCCGACATTTGTGCGGAACTGGACCGCCTGACCGAACGCGAAGCCCGTCAGACACTGCACTGATTGCCCGTCCAGCTTGCGCCAGAAGCAGCTGGCGCAAGGCACAATGGCGGTATGAACATTGTGATTCTGGACGACTATCAGGATGTGGTGCGCAAACTCGATTGCGCCACCAAACTCGAAGCCTACCCGGCCAAGGTGTACACCAACACCATCAAGGGCATGGGACAGCTTTCAGTGCGCCTGAAGGATGCGGACATACTGGTCCTGATCCGCGAGCGCACCGCACTCAACCGCGCCTTGATCGAGAAACTACCCAAGCTCAAACTCATCGCGCAAACCGGGCGCGTGGGCAGCCATGTGGATCTGGCCGCCTGTACTGAACGCGGCATTGCTGTGGCCGAGGGTGTCAGCTCACCCATTGCCCCAGCCGAGCTGACTTGGGCCTTGATCATGGCTGCGGCACGTCGACTGCCGCAATACATTGGCAACCTCAAACACGGCGCCTGGCAACAGTCGGGGCTAAAGGCAGCGTCGATGCCGGCCAACTTTGGCTTGGGAACCACCTTACGTGGTCGTACCTTGGGCATCTGGGGCTATGGCCGCATCGGCCAACTGGTGGCAGGTTACGGCAGAGCCTTCGGCATGCATGTCCAGATCTGGGGCAGCGAATCCGCTAGGCAGCGCGCCGTTCATGATGGCCATCACGCCGCCCCCAGCCGGGAGGCTTTTTTTGAAACCTCGGATGTGCTGACCTTGCACCTGCGATTGAGTGACAGCACGCTCAATATCATCACCGCCGACGACCTGGGGCGTATGAAACCCACCGCCACACTGGTGAATACCGCACGTGCAGAGCTGATTGACGGCAACACGCTGATCAGCGCGCTCAATCGTGGTCGCCCGGGGCTGGCCGCTATCGACGTCTTCGAATCCGAACCCATTTTGCAAGGCTCCGCCCTGCTGCGGCTGGAAAACTGCATCTGCACGCCCCACCTAGGTTACGTTGAAAAAGACAGCTACGAGCTCTACTTCAGCGCTGCGTTTGACAATGTGGTGAACTTCATCAAGGGCACCCCTACCAATATCGTCAATCCAGGCGCCTTGCAGGTGCGCCGCTGAGCATTCGTCAGTACACGCATAATCAGCGTTTGCGCATGGCGCTACCGTAACGCCTCAGACATCCATCAAGAGACAACAGGTCTTTCCTCATGACAGTTGAATTTCAAAACGTTGCCATCATTGGTGCCGGCGCCATGGGCCGTGGCATCGCCCAGATCGCGGCACAGGCCGGCAGCCAGGTCTGGCTGTTTGACACACAGGAAGGCTCCAGCGCCAAAGCCTGTGAAGCCATTGGCCAGACCTGGGACAAACTGGCCGACAAAGGCAAGCTCAATGCCGAGACCGTAGCCTCCTACAAAGCCCGACTGCACCAGGCCAGCGCACTGCAGGATCTGGCCAACTGCCAGCTGGTGGTGGAAGCCATCGTTGAAAAAATCGAGATCAAAAAGGCTGTGTTCGGCGACCTGGAAAAGATCGTCGCCCCCGATGCCGTGCTGGTCACCAACACCTCCTCGCTGTCTGTCACGGCCATTGCCGCAGGCATGCAGCATCCGGCCCGTTTCGCTGGCTACCACTTTTTCAACCCGGTGCCGCTCATGAAAGTGGTCGAGGTCATTGCCGGCCTCAAGACCGATACCGCCGTGTGCCAGCGCTTGTCTACCTTCGCTCGCCAGATGGGCCACACACCCGTGCAGGCGCAGGATACTCCCGGCTTCATCGTCAACCACGCTGGCCGCGCCTACAGCACCGAGGCGCTGCGCATTGTCAGCGAAGGCATAACCGACTTCGCCACTGTGGACCGCATCCTGCGCGACCAGGTCGGCTTTCGCCTGGGCCCCTTCGAACTGTTCGATCTGACGGCGCTGGATGTCTCCCACCACGTCATCGAAGCGATTTATCGCCAGTATTACGACGAGCCGCGCTACCGCCCGAACGTCATCACCGCCCAGCGCCTGGCAGGCGGTGTGGTCGGCAAGAAAGTCGGCGAAGGCTTCTACAAATACGTCGATGGCGTGCAGCAAGTGCCCGCCGAGGCAGCAGTGCCCGTGGTAGAGAACATCCCGCCCGTGTGGGTATCTCCACGCGCGGCACGTCGCTCCGAACTGCTGCAATTGCTCAAGGACCTGGGCGCCAAAACTGAAACTGGCGCATCGCCGTCTCCTGAAGCCCTGACCCTCGTCGCCCCACTGGGTTTTGACGTGACCACCGTGGCCGTGGTGGACCGCCATGACCCGGCACGCACCATCGGAATTGACATGCTGGTGCCCGACAGCGACACCAAACGCCGCGTTCTGGCCACCAACCCCGCCACCCGCGCGGACATGCGCGATGCCGCACACGCCCTGTTTGCGCGCGACGGCAAACCCGTCTCGGTCGTTCGCGACAGTGGCGGCTTTGTCACCCAGCGCGTGGTGGCGTCCATCGTCAACATCGCCAGTGACATGTGCCAACAGCGCGTGTGCACGCCGCAAGACCTGGAAACCGCAGTAACCCTGGGCCTGGCTTACCCCATGGGCCCTCTGGCCATGGGCAACCGCTTTGGCCCGGACGCCATTCTCGAAGTGCTGTTCAACATGCAAACCGTGTACGGCGACCCCCGCTATCGTCCCAGCCCCTGGCTGCGCCGACGCGGTGCGATTGGCCTGTCGCTGATGCACGAAGAAGAATAAGCAGTGCCCAGGAAGGTGCCTCCAGCACCTTCCGCATCCCTGAGGAGACAACACCATGACCGCCCAGTTGCTCAGCACCAGCCAGGGTCAGACACTGATCCTGACGCTTTCCAACCCCGAGCACCGCAATGCGCTCGGGCCCGAAATGTACGCCGCAGGTGTGGAAGCGCTCAATGCCGCCGAATCCAACCCGGATGTGCGCTCCGTCATCATCACCGGTGAAGGCGGCACCTTCAGCGCCGGCGGCAACCTGCAGCGCCTGCAAAACAACCGCCAGCAGCCCCCCGAAGTCCAGGCCCAAAGCATTGAGGGACTGCACAGCTGGATTGAAGCCATTCGCACCTGCCCCAAACCCGTGATCGCAGCGGTCGAAGGCCCGGCCGCTGGTGCCGGTTTTTCGCTGGCCCTGGCCTGCGACATGATCGTGGCGGCGCGCAATAGCGTGTTTGTGATGGCCTACAGCGGCATTGCACTCTCGCCCGATGGCGGCGGCAGCTGGAGCCTGTCACGCGCACTGCCCCGGCAACTGGCCACCGAGTTGCTCATGCTGGGTGAGCGCATCGGCGCCGAGCGACTGCATGCCTTGGGAGTAATCAACCGCTTGTGCGATGCCTCGGACGCCCTGGCCACTGCGCTGGATGTAGCCGAGAGCCTCAATACTCGCGCACCCAACAGCATGGCCAGCATCAAGGAATTGTTGCTTGAAGCCGACGGCAGCCCTTTGAATGAACAGCTCAAACGTGAGCGCGACCATTTTGTACGTAACCTGCACCATACCAACGCAGGCATCGGCATCAGCGCTTTTTTGAACAAGCAAAAACCGCTATACCAGTAAGACAACCGGTCCCCCAGGCGACAGTTCGGGGCCGTTTCAGTCACCCACAGGACAGACCATGGACGAACCGATTCTGACAATGGAAGAACGAGAGGCGATCAATACTGGTCGCTGGTTTTCTTCACTGTCCCCGACCCTTCGACACGACATACTGCGATGCGCTTACGTCAAACGTTACCGCGACGGCGACATGATCGCCGCACGCGGAGACCCACCCGAGGTGTGGCTTGCCTGCGCCAAGGGTGCGGTGCGCGTAAGCTCGACCTCGGTCTCGGGCAAACAGATCACCTTGACTTATGTGGAGCCAGGCATCTGGTTTGGCGATGTGGCCATCTTCGACGGCGACCAGCGCACCCACGACTGCTACGCGCATGGCGACACCACCACGCTCAATGTGGCCAAGGCCGACTTCCGCAAGATCCTGTCGCAGCACTCGGAGTTTTACGAAGCCCTGCTACGCCTGCAGTCGCGTCGCATACGCCAGCTTTATGGTCTGGTGGAAGACCTCAACACCCTGCCGCTGCGCTCGCGTTTGGCCAAGCAGCTCAACCACCTGGCTCGCAGCTACGGCGTACCGTGTCTGAGCCGTCCCGATGCAGTGCGCATCAGCCTGCAACTGGCTCAGGAAGAACTGGCTCAACTGCTGGGCGCATCCCGCCAACGCGTCAACCAGGAGCTCAAGCAGATGGAGCGCGAAGCACTCATCAGCATCGAAGCTGGCGGCCTGCTGGTCCTGGATCGAACAGGTCTGGTGGCCGTGGTCAACAGCGACAACTGATCCCCTTCACCGCCGGAGTTGCCCATGCATGAACAAAATGCTTTCGTGGGCACCCGGCCCGTCAGTGCGGCGCACGCCTTCGACACTGCCGCCCTGGAGCGTTGGCTGCACGTCCACTTGCCAGGCTATGAAGGCCCCTTGCAGGTGCAGCTGTTCAGTGGCGGCCAGTCCAACCCCACTTACAAGCTCATCACCCCTTCGCGCGCCTATGTGATGCGCGCCAAACCTGGCCCTGCCGCCAAACTCCTGCCCTCGGCCCATGCGATTGAACGCGAGTTCGCTGTCATGCGCGGCTTGCAGGACACGACTGTTCCCGTCGCGCACATGCATGTGCTGTGCGAGGACGAATCCGTCATCGGCCGGGCGTTTTTCATCATGGAGTTTGTCGAAGGTCGCGTCTTGTGGGAGCAATCGTTGCCAGGCATGCACGCCACCGAACGGGCAGCCATCTACGACGCGATGAACCGCGTCATTGCTGCGCTGCACACTGTGGACTACGCCTCACAAGGCCTTGGCAGCTATGGCAAACCAGGCAATTACATTGAGCGCCAAATCGCCCGCTGGAGCCGGCAATACCAGGCCTCGATCACCACACCTATCCCCGAGATGGATCTCCTCATGGACTGGTTGCCACGCGCCCTGCCCGACAGCGCCAAGGACAACAGCCTGACCAGCATCGTGCACGGCGACTACCGGCTCGACAACCTCATCTTCCACCCCGAGGAGCCGCGCGTGCTGGCCGTGCTGGACTGGGAACTGTCCACCCTCGGCCACCCCCTGGCCGACTTCAGCTACCACTGCATGGCCTGGCACATCCGGCCTGGCACCTTCCGTGGCATCGGCGGGCTGGACCTGGTCGAGCTGGGCATCCCCTCCGAGCAGGACTACATCGCCCGCTATTGCGAGCGCACCGGTTTTGCCAGCCCCGCCGAGCTGGCCCGCGACTGGCCCTTTTACCTGGCCTACAACCTGTTTCGCATGGCAGCCATCCTGCAAGGCATTGCCAAGCGCCACGAAGACGGCACTGCCTCCAGCGACCAGGCCAAGGCCTCGGGTGCCAGTGCTCGCCCCATGGCCGAGCTGGCCTGGGCTTTTGCCAAACAACACGGCGCCGTTTAAGACTTCACGACCAAGGAGCACCCCATGAACTTTGACTACAGCCCCCGCGTGCAGGAACTCCGGGCACGACTGCTGGCTTTCATGGAAGAACACATCTACCCCAACGAACAACGCTTCTTTGACGAAATTGCAGCCAACCGCGCCAAAGGCAACGCCTGGGTGCCCACCGAACTCATCGAAGAACTCAAACCCCTGGCTCGCGAAGCGGGCTTGTGGAACCTTTTCCTGCCGCACAGCCAGCGTGCACCCGAAGGCCTGTCGAACCTGGAATACGCACCCCTGTGTGAAATCATGGGACGCGTGCCTTGGGCGCCCGAAGTGTTCAACTGCAATGCGCCCGACACCGGCAACATGGAGACCTTTGAGCGTTATGCCAGCGAAAGCCTCAAGGATCGGTGGCTAGAACCCCTGCTGCGCGGCGAGATTCGCTCGGCCTTTCTCATGACCGAGCCCGAAGTGGCCTCTTCGGATGCAACCAACATCCAATGCGCCATCGTGCGCGACGGCGACCACTACGTCATCAATGGCCGCAAATGGTGGTCTTCCGGCGCGGGCGATCCGCGCTGCGCGGTGTACATCGTGATGGGCAAGACCGACCCCAGCGCAGCGCGCCACAGCCAGCAATCCATGATCGTCGTGCCGGCCAACACCCCCGGCATCACGGTACTGCGCCCTTTGAGCGTGTTTGGTTACGACGACGCACCCCATGGGCATATGGAGGTGCTGCTGGAGAACGTGCGCGTTCCTGCCGACCACATCTTGCTGGGCGAAGGACGTGGCTTTGAAATTGCCCAAGGCCGCCTGGGCCCGGGCCGCATCCACCATTGCATGCGTTCCATTGGTGCAGCCGAACGTGCGCTGGAGCTGATGTGCAAACGCCTGAACACGCGTGTGGCTTTTGGCCGCGAGATTGCCCGCCACGGCGTCTGGCAAGAACGCATCGCCGAGGCCCGCTGCATGATCGAACAAGCCCGCCTGCTCACCCTCAAAGCCGCCTGGATGATGGACACCGTGGGCAACAAAGGCGCGCGCGCTGAAATTGCCATGATCAAAATCGTGGCTCCCGTCATGGCTGGCCAGGTGATTGACTGGGCCATCCAGGCGCATGGCGGTGCCGGCGTTTCGCAAGACTTTCCGCTGGCCTACTCCTGGGCCAACCAGCGTACACTGCGCCTGGCCGATGGCCCGGACGAAGTCCACCGCAACGCCCTGGCCAAACTGGAGCTGGCCAAACACCTGCTCCAACCTGTTGAAACCGAGATGCCTGTGACACGAGGCGGCTGAAAGAACACACCATGATCGATCTGTATTCCTGGCCCACGCCCAATGGCCACAAAGTGCACATCATGCTCGAGGAGTGCCGCCTGCCCTACCGCGTGCACCCCATCAACATCGGCACCGGCGACCAGTTTCAGCCTGACTTTTTGAAGATCAGTCCCAACAACAAAATTCCCGCCATCGTTGACAGCGAAGGACCTGACGGCAAACCCATCTCACTGTTCGAGTCAGGCGCCATCCTCACCTATCTGGCCGCCAAGACCGGCAAATTCATGCCCAAAAGCGACCGCGCCAAATATGAAGTCCTGCAATGGCTCATGTTCCAGATGGGCGGCGTCGGCCCCATGCTGGGCCAGGCGCACCACTTTCGCATCTACGCCCCCGAAAAAATCGGCTACGCCATCGACCGCTACACCAACGAAGCCAAGCGTGTGTATGGCGTCATGAACAAGCGGCTGGAGTCCAGCCCCTGGATCGGCGGCAAAAGCTACAGCATTGCTGACATCGCCATCTACCCCTGGTTGCGCAGCTGGCAAAACCAGGGCATCGACTGGGCCGATTACCCGGCCCTCAAGGCCTGGTACGACCGCATCAGCGAGCGCCCTGGGGTCAAACGCGGTGTGCAGGTGCTGGCCGATGCCCGAAAACCCCTCACCGATGACAAAGCCCGCCACCACTTGTTTGGGGCTGGACAACATCAACAACGCTGAACCGGCCGTTTTTTGCCCCGATTAGCGAGTAGAATCTATGCTGTCGGAGCGTAGCGCAGCCTGGTAGCGCATCTGCTTTGGGAGCAGAGGGTCGCGAGTTCGAATCCCGCCGCTCCGACCATTTCCAGACATCAAAGGCCCTTTCAGGGCCTTTCGTGTCTTTGGCTCGTGTTTCTGATCTGTCCGTAGCTCAGTTGGATAGAGCAACAGCCTTCTAAGCTGTGGGTCGCAGGTTCGATTCCTGCCGGACAGGCCACCCTACAAAAGCGGCCGCAAGTCCCTGGCAGCTTCCAGCAACAAGGGCAGCCACTTGCGCTGGACTGCTGCGTCACTGAGCTGATCCGCAGTGCCGACCACATTGAGCGCTGCCAGCGTCTGTCCTTGCATATTGCGCAGCGGCACCGCCAGCGCATGAATCCCCAACTCATGCACCTGCCTGGCCAGACAAAAATCGTCTTTGCGTACCTGATCGATCAACTTGCGAAACACCGCCAAACCTACTTCGGTTTCGGGGGTGATGCGCGCCAGCTCACGCCCCTTGAGCCATTGTGCAAACGCATCCTTGGGCAAATTGGCCAGCAACACCCGCCCCGTGGAAGTGGCGTGCGCAGGCAAGCGGGCGCCCAGATGCAAACCATGGGCCACATGGCGCACCGGCTCCAGCGCGCCTGCGCTGCGCGCCACGATGACGCCGTCACCACCATCAAGCACCACCGCCGAAAACGAAGCCTCGGTTTGCGTGGCCAACCGGTTCAAGGTAGGTTGCAGCGTACGCGGCAAGCGCGAGGTGGCCATATAGCTGCCCGCAAACCGCAGCACACGTGCGGACAGCCAGTAATGCGAGCCATCGCTCTCCAGATAGCCCAGCTCGGCCAAGGTCAGCAAATGCCGCCTTGCAGCGGCCCGGGTGATGCCGGTGCGCTGCGCGGCCAAGGTCGCGTTCAGGCGCTGGCGCTCGGTGTCAAACGCTTCCAGCACCGCCAGGCCTTTGGCCAAGCCCTCGATGTAGTCCGCTTTGGCGATCGTCATATCTGTTTGAGTTTCATCAATTTGCGCGACTATCGCACAACCAGGTCAATCATCGCACATTACCTGTCCACCTGGCCGGCAGGCTGGATGCACTTTGCCTAAGCTCGATGCATTGTTCTGAACGCCCAACGAAGGAGACACCTCATGACCAAATCCACCCGTACCCAGGTCGCCATCATCGGTGCCGGACCCTCCGGCCTGCTGTTGGGTCAACTGCTGTACAAAGCGGGCATCGACGCCATCATCCTCGAGCGCCAGACAGGCGACTACGTGCTCTCGCGCATCCGTGCTGGCGTGCTCGAGCAAGTGTGCATTGATCTGCTCGACGAAGCCGGTGTGGGCCAACGCATGCACAAGGAAGGTCTGATCCACAGCGGCTTTGACCTGCTGTTCAACGGTGAGCGCCACCGCATCGACATGAACAAGCTCACCGGCGGCAAAAACGTCATGGTGTACGGCCAGACCGAGGTCACCCGTGACCTCATGGAAATCCGCACCGAGCTGGGCCTGCCCACGGTTTACGAAGCGGCCAATGTGCAGGTGTTCGACTTTGAAACTGCCAAACCGCGCGTCACCTACGAAAAAGACGGTGTGACCCACAGCATTGAATGTGACTTCATTGCCGGTTGCGATGGCTTTCATGGCGTCTGCCGAGCCAGCGCGCCCAAGGACAAAATCCGCGAATACGAAAAGGTCTACCCCTTCGGCTGGCTGGGCCTGCTGTCAGACACGCCCCCCGTGCACCACGAACTCATTTACGCCAACAGCTCGCGCGGCTTTGCCCTGTGCTCTCAGCGCAGCAAGACCCGCAGCCGCTATTACCTGCAAGTGCCGCTGACCGACAAGGTCGAGGACTGGAGCGACGATGCTTTCTGGGACGAGCTGCGCAACCGCCTGGACCCCGAAGCCCGCGCGGCGCTGGTCACCGGCCCCAGCATCGAAAAAAGCATCGCCCCGCTGCGCAGCTTTGTGACGGAACCGATGCGCTTTGGCCGCATGTTCCTGGCTGGCGATGCGGGCCACATCGTACCGCCCACCGGCGCCAAGGGCCTGAACCTGGCCGCTACCGACGTCAAGTACCTGTCCACCGCCATCATCGAGTACTACCAGGAAAACTCCGAAGCAGGCATCGACAGCTACTCAGAGCGCTGCCTGCGCCGCATCTGGCGTGCTGAACGCTTTAGCTGGTGGTTTACCCAACTGATGCACCGCTTCCCGGATGACGGCGACATTGGCCACAAGTTCCAGCAAGCCGAGCTCGACTACCTGGTCCACAGCGAGGCCGGCTCGCGCACCATGGCCGAAAACTACGTGGGCCTGCCATTGGACTTTGGCGACAAATAAGCCACGCTGCAGTGGCCGCAGGCCACTCCTACAATGGTGTTCACCATGAGCACCATCATCACCCCCCTGCGCGGCACGCGCATTGTCAGCCTGGCCCTGAACCTGCCCGGCCCTGCGGCCCTGCGCCGCCTGGCCGATATGGGCGCCCGCTGCACCAAGGTCAACCCACCTGCGGGCGACCCCATGCAGCACTACACCACTGAGGGCTACACGCAACTGCACCGGGGTGTGAAAGAAATCTCGCTGGACCTCAAAGACGCCAAAGGCCAAGCCGCTTTGCACAAGCTGCTGGCAAACACCGACATCCTGCTCACGTCGTTCAGGCCTTCTGCATTGGTCAAGCTGGGCCTGGGCTGGAACACACTGCACAAGCAATACCCGCAGCTGAGCCTGATCGAAGTGGTCGGCGCCCCTGGCCCCTTGGCCGAAATTCCCGGACATGACTTGACGTACCAGGCCGAAGTGGGCCTAGTACCGGGCATGGACTTGCCCGCCAGCCTGTTTGCCGACATGGGCGGCGCCCTCATAGCCAGCGAAGCCGCGCTGCAAGCCCTGCTGGTGCAGAAAACCACCGGCAAAGGCACGCGACACGAAGTCGCCCTGAGTACGGCAGCGGCTTGGTTGGCCCTGCCCCGCCAATGGGGGATGACCACCCTCAAAGGTGCCGTCGGTGGAGCCCATGCAGGCTACAAGATCTACCCCTGCAAGAACGGACGTGTGGCCATGGCCGCGCTGGAGCCGCATTTTGCCCAGCGCCTGTGCGATGCCGCAGGCATTGCGCTCAAACACCCCGTCAAGGACCTGTTTAAACCGGCAGTTCACCAAGCCATTGCCGTCTTCCTGGCCAGCAAAACACGCCAGCAACTGGACGCCCTGGCCTCCGCCAAGGACATTCCGCTTTTAACGCTGAAGTGAGCATCCCATGAACAGCACCCTGCAGGACATCCTCAACCGGATCAACCAGCTCGAAGAAGAGCTGCAAGCCGAACTCAAACGCAGGCGCGACGAGCTGCAAGCCGACTTTGAAGACCGAAAGATCCACTTCGAGCGCGCCGTGCTGGAGCAGCAACGCCGCTTCAAAACAGGCTTACTGCGCTATGTGAGTCAAGCCGACCTGCGCAACGCCATCACCGCCCCGCTGATCTACGGCATGATCTTGCCCATGATGCTGTTGGACGCCACTCTGACGCTGTACCAATGGCTGTGCTTCCCGCTTTACCGCATCGAACGCGTGCGCCGCAAAGATTGCTGGACTTTTGACCGCGCACACCTGGTCTACCTCAATGCGCTGGAAAAACTCAACTGCGCCTACTGCTCCTACGGCAACGGCCTGGCCGCCTACTTCACGGAAATTGCCAGCCGCACGGAACAGTACTGGTGCCCCATCAAACACGCCCGGCGGGTGCAACACGCCCACAGCCGCTACAACCAGTTTGTGGACTATGGGGATGCGGAAGGATTCAAAGCCGAATTACAGCGTTTACGGGAGCAATTGCAAAGCATCAGCAGCAAGCAAGAGGGTCCCTAAAATGCAAACCTATGTTTGAGCAAACTGGCTCAGTTTTGCTTGTGATTCAACACAAAGCCTGCTTCGCGGCCACGCGCGCCCGCGCCGCGTGCAGTTTTTTGTAACTATCCAGCAAGCGCTGATGCCGATCCAGTGTTTCCAGCTGGAGGCTGGTGGGCGTGAGGCCATGAAAGCGCACGCTGCCGTCCACCGAGCCGATGGCTGCATCCATGCGCTCATCGCCAAACATGCGCCGAAAGTTGACGGCGTAATCCGCCAAGTCCAGGTCATCGTCCAGTGTCACCTCCAGCACCACGTTCAAGGCTTGGTAGAACAAGCGGCGTTCCACCGTGTTGTCGTTGTACTGCAAAAAAGCGCCCACCAGGTCGTGTGCTTCTTCGAGCTGCTGCAAGGCCAGGTGAATCAAGAGCTTGAGCTCCATCACCGTCAGCTGACCCCACACCGTGTTGTCATCGAACTCAATGCCAATCAGCGTGGCGATGTCGAGGTAATCGTCGAGCTCGTTGTTCTCCAGTCGGTCCAGCAAAGCCTCCAGCGCCTCGTCGTCCAGAGCATGCAGGTTGAGCACATCGGCGCGGAACAAGAGCGCTTTGTTGGTGTTGTCCCAAATCAGGTCATCGACCGGGTACACCTCGGAATAACCCGGCACCAGAATGCGGCACGCGGTGGCGCCCAGTTGGTCGTGCACCGCCACATAGGCTTCTTTGCCCATGGCCTGCAAGATGCCAAACAGCGTGGCGGCCTCTTGCGCGGTGGTGCCTTCGCCCTCACCGGCAAAGTCCCACTCCACAAATTCGTAATCCGATTGGGCGCTGAAAAATCGCCACGACACCACCCCGCTGGAGTCGATGAAGTGCTCCACAAAGTTGTTGGGCTCGGTCACGGCGTTGCTGATGAAGGTGGGCGCAGGCAGGTCATTCAGGCCCTCAAAACTGCGGCCCTGCAGCAGCTCGGTCAGGCTGCGCTCCAGCGCCACTTCCATGCGCGGGTGTGCGCCAAAGGACGCGAACACACCGCCCGTGCGCGGGTTCATCAAGGTCACGCACATCACCGGATACACACCGCCGAGCGACGCGTCTTTGACCAGGACCGGAAAACCCTGCGCCTCCAAAGCCTCGATGCCCGCCACGATGCCGGGGTACTTGGCCAACACAGCTGGCGGCACATCAGGCAAAGCCATTTCACCTTCCAGGATCTCGCGCTTGACGGCCCGCTCAAAAATTTCGGACAGGCACTGCACCTGCGCTTCCACCAGCGTGTTGCCCGCGCTCATGCCGTTGCTCACGAACAGGTTTTCCACCAGGTTGGAGGGGAAGTACACCACCTCCCCATCGGACTGGCGTACATAAGGCAGCGCACAAATGCCGCGCTCGGTGTTGCCCGAGTTGGTATCGAACAGGTGCGAGGCCTTGAGCTCGCCGTCGGGGTTGTAGATGGGCAGGCAGTGCGCGTCCAACAAGCCTTTGGGCAGCGCGTCGCGCTTGCCGGGCTGGAACCAGCGCTCTTTGGGGTCATGCACAAAGTCGGCCTGGGCGATGTCCTCACCAAAAAACACACCCGCGTAAAAGTGGTTGTTGTTCAGGCGCTCGATGTATTCACCCAGCGCCGAGGCCAAGGCGCTCTCTTTGGTCGAGCCCTTGCCATTGGTGAAGCACATAGGTGAATGCGCGTCGCGGATGTGCAGCGACCACACATTGGGCACCAGGTTGCGCCAGGACGCGATCTCGATCTTGATGCCCAAATCGGCCAAGACCCGCGTCATGTTGGCGATGGTCTGCTCGAGCGGCAAGTCCTTGCCCGCAATGAAGGTCTGCGCTTGCGCATCGGGGCTCAGCGTGAGCAAGGCCTGCGCATCGGCGTCCAGGTTGTCCACCGCTTCAACGATGAAGGTGGGGCCTGCTTGGATCGCCTTTTTGACCGTGCAACGGTCAATTGACCGCAAAATGCCCACGCGGTCTTTTTCAGACATGTCGGCCGGCAACTCCACCTGAATCTTGATGGTCTGCAAATAGCGGTTGTCGGGGTCCACGATGTTGTTTTGCGACAGACGGATGTGCTCGGTGGAGATGCCGCGCGTCTCGCAATACAGCTTCACAAAATAAGCCGCACACAAAGCTGACGAGGCCAAAAAGTAATCAAACGGCCCCGGCGCAGAGCCATCGCCCTTGTAGCGAATGGGCTGATCGGCCAGCACGGTGAAGTCGTCAAACTTCGCCTCTAGGCGCAGTTTGTCGAGAAAGTTGACTTTGATTTCCATGGGGAAGTTCCCAAATATTGTGGTTGTGCGTCGATGAATAGGTACGTCGGTCGCATCTGGCCACCAACCCTTGTGCTGCTCGTGCCCTCAATGGTTGAGCTGCCCCCACGCCTTCTCCAGCCGCTTGATGCTCACCGGCTGCGGGGTGCGCAGTTCCTGGGCGAAGAAGCTCACGCGCAGTTCTTCCAATAGCCAGCGGAATTCGAGCATGCGTTCGTCCACGGCGCCTTTGCGCTCGGCCACAAGGCGCCAGTAGCGCTGTTCTTGCGCCTTAAGCTCAGTCATGCGCTGCGCGTCGCGGGCGGGGTCGGCGCGGTACTTGTCCAGGCGCAAGGTGATGGCCTTGAGGTAACGCGCAAAGTGCTGCAGCTGCGGCCATGGGGTGGCGGCGATGAACTGTTTGGGCATGAGGCGCTGCAGCTGCTGGGTGCAGTCGGCCGTAGCATCGGGCGCGTTTTTGGTGTCCTTGATCTTGCGGGCGGCGCTGGCGTACTCGGTCAGGATGGCCCCGGCCAGGCGGGCGACTTCGTTGGCGATCAGGGTGAGGCGGCCTCTGCCCTCTTCCACCCGCTTTCTGAAAGCAGCTTCGTCGGTGGGCAACGGGTCTTGCAAAAAGGCGCGATCGAGTGCCACGTCGATGATCTGGGTGCGCAGTTCGTCGGCCGTGCCCAGGGCCATGTAGGCGACCGACATTTTTTGCAGGTCGGGGATGTTCTTTTCGAGGTACTTGAGTGCGTCCTTGATCTGCAGGGCAAACAGGCGGCGAAGGCCCTGGCGGTGCTTGGCGGCGGCCACTTCGGGCTCGTCGAAGACTTCGATGGTGACCGCGTCGCCGCCGTCGACCAGTGCCGGGAACCCGATGAGGGTCTGGCCGGCCTTGCGGATTTCCATGAGTTCGGGGAGTTCGCCGAAAGTCCACCCTGTGTAGCGTTGGTCGGCTGCCTGATTTTTTGCCGACGAAGGCGACGGCCGGGGGACAGCGCCTTTCGCTTCCGTTGGGGAATCAATTGGGGTCAGAGCCCGATTTCCTTCGGAGAATCGGGATCCGACCCCGATTGATTTGCTGTCATCACCCGACTCTGAGCCCAGTTTGTTGGTCTTCAGCTGCGCCAGCGCCTGGAAGGCGCCTCGGGCTTTACTGCCCCAGTCGGCTTTGAGGGCGCCGAGGTTGCGGCCCATGCCGAGTTGGCGGCCGTGCTCGTCGACCACGCGCAGGTTCATGAACAGGTGGGGGCTGAGCATGTCGAGCTTGAAGTCGGCGCGTTTGACGTCCAGGCTGGTCTCGTCGCGCACTTTCTTGAGCAGCACGTCGGTCAGCGAGCCGGTGCCAAACACCTCGGGGGCGCTGAGTTCTTCGGCCAGGCGGGTGGCGCTTTCGGGCAAGGGCACAAAGCGGCTGCGCGGTTTTTGCGGCAGGCTTTTGAGCAGGGCCTGGATTTTGTCCTTGAGCATGCCGGGCACCAGCCATTCGCAGCGCTCTTCACTCACCTGGTTGAGCACGAAGAGCGGCACGGTCACGGTCACACCGTCGCGGCTATCGCCGGGCTCGTGCAGGTAGGTGGCCGCGCAGTCCACGCCGCCCAGGCGCACGGTTTTCGGAAAGGCCTGGGTGGTGATGCCCGCCGCCTCGTGGCGCATGAGTTCTTCGCGCGTGAGGTGCAAGAACTTGGGGTTGGTGCACGATTGCTCGCGCCACCACGGCTCCATCAGGCGGCCGTTGTACACGTCCTGCGGAATCTGCGCGTCGTAATACGCGTAGATCAACTCATCATCCACCAGCACGTCCTGGCGACGCGATTTGTGCTCCAGCTCTTCGACCTTGGCGACCATGCGCAGGTTGGCGGCCACAAAGGGCAGCTTGGTCTCCCACTCACCTTCCACCAGACCCTGGCGGATGAAGATGTCGCGTGCGCCGTGCATGTCGATCAGGCCATACGGCTTGCGCCGGCCGTTGTAGACCATCAAACCATACAGCGTGGCGCGTTCGTAGGCCACAGCCTCGGCGGATTTCTTCTCCCAGTGCGGGTCGAGCAGTTGCTTGCGCAGCAGGTGCGCGCCAACCTCTTCAAGCCACTGTGGCTCGATGTTGGCAATGCCCCGACCAAACAGGCGCGTGGTTTCCACCAGTTCGGCCACCACGATCCAGCGGCCCGGTTTCTTTTTGAGGTGCGCGCCGGGGTGGCGGTGGAACTTGATGCCGCGCGCGCCCAGGTACACCTCTTCGTCTTCGAGCTTGCAGCCGATGTTGCCCAGCAGGCCCGCAAGCATGGATTTGTGCAGTTCTTCGTAACTGGCGGGCTGGGTGTTGAGCTTCCAGCCGTGTTCGGCCACCACGGTGTGCAACTGGCTGTGCGTGTCGCGCCACTCGCGCACGCGGCGCACGTTGATGAAGTTCTGGCGAAGTAGCTGTTCGTATTGGCGGTTGGAGAGTTTGTGGGTTTGATGCTCACCACCGCGTGCGTCATGAATCCAGTGCCACAGGCGCACGTAGCCGCTGAATTCGCTCTTTTCGTCGTCAAACTTGGCGTGTTGCTGGTCAGCTTGGGCTTGTGCCTCCAGGGGGCGGTCTCGCACGTCCTGCACACTCAGGGCGCTGGCGATGATGAGCACTTCATCGAGCGCGTTGCGGTGGCGCGCCTCCAGAATCATGCGGCCCACGCGCGGGTCGAGTGGCAGGCGCGAGAGTTCCTTGCCAATCGGCGTGAGTTCGTTAGCCTCGTCCACCGCACCGAGTTCGGCCAGCAGCTGGTAGCCGTCGGTGATAGCGCGCTTGCTAGGCGCTTCGATGAAGGGGAAGTCGTCCACCTGCCCCAGGTGCAGACTCTTCATACGCAAAATCACGCCCGCCAGCGACGAGCGCAGGATTTCCGGGTCGGTAAAGCGCGGGCGGGAGGTGAAGTCTTTTTCGTCGTACAGGCGAATGCAGATGCCGTTGGCCACCCGGCCGCAGCGGCCCGCGCGCTGGTTGGCCGCCGCCTGGCTCACAGGCTCGATCAGCAGCTGCTCGACCTTGCTGCGCAGGCTGTAGCGCTTGACGCGGGCCGTACCCACGTCGATCACATACCGGATGCCGGGCACCGTCAATGACGTTTCGGCCACGTTGGTGGCCAGCACGATGCGGCGGCCGTTGGACGCCTCAAACACCCGGTCCTGCTCAGCTTGGCTCAGGCGGGCAAACAGCGGGAGCACATCGGCATTGCGCGTCCAGGCGTGGTGGGCCAGGTGCTTGCGCAGGTGGTCGGCCGCTTCGCGGATTTCGCGCTCGCCGGGCAAAAAGACCAGAATGTCGCCCCCTGCCCCACCCGCCCAGAGTTCGTCCACGCCATCGGCAATCGCGTCATTCAGGTCGTAGTCGCGCGACTCTTCAAACGAGCGGTAGCGTTGCTCCACCGGAAAGGTGCGACCCGAGACCATGATCACCGGGGCTGGACCGTGTCTGCTTTCGAAGTGCCGCGCAAAACGGTCAGCATCAATCGTGGCCGAGGTAACGATAACTTTGAGGTCAGGACGCCGCGGCAGGATTTGCTTGAGGTAGCCCAGCAGAAAGTCGATGTTCAGGCTGCGCTCGTGCGCCTCGTCGATGATGATGGTGTCGTAGGCCTGCAGCAGCGGGTCGGTCTGTGTTTCGGCCAGCAGGATGCCGTCGGTCATCAGCTTGACCGAGGCGTCCTTACTCAAACGGTCCTGAAAGCGCACCTTGTAGCCCACCACCTCGCCCAGCGGGGTCTTCAATTCCTCGGCAATGCGCTTGGCCACGCTGCTGGCGGCAATGCGGCGCGGCTGGGTGTGGCCAATGAGTCTGGGTTTTTCGCCGGGTTTGGCGTTGGCCTTGCCTCTGCCCATGGCCAGCGCGATTTTGGGCAATTGCGTAGTCTTGCCCGAGCCGGTTTCGCCGCAGACGATGATGACCTGGTGCTGGTCCAGTGCATCCATGATCTCCTGGCGTTTACCGGAGACGGGCAGGCTGTCGGGAAAATCGATTTGGAGGGGGGTGGCTGACAAAGCTGAAACTTCTGTGAAAATCAATGCAAGAGCAGCTGCGGATTATCCCAGCCCCACGCCCACATTGCCCAAGACGCTTGATTGCCCATGTCCACTGTCTTCAACTTCACTTTTGTGCCCTGGTTTCGGTCGGTGGCACCCTACATCCACATGCACCGGGGCAAGACCTTTGTGATTGGTATTGCGGGCGAGGCCATTGCCGCCGGCAAACTGCAAAACATTGTGCAAGACCTGGCCCTGATCCAGAGCATGGGCGTGCGCATTGTGCTGGTTCACGGTTTCCGCCCACAGGTCAACGAGCAGCTGGCCGCCAAGGGGCACACACCTCGCTACTCGCACGGCATGCGCATCACGGACAGCCTGGCGCTGGATTGTGCGCAGGAAGCTGCGGGGCAGCTGCGCTATGAAATTGAAGCCGCGTTCAGCCAGGGCCTGCCCAACACGCCCATGGCGGGTTCGACGGTGCGCGTGATTTCGGGCAACTTCATCACGGCGCGCCCGGTGGGCATTGTGGACGGCGTGGACTTCATGCACTCGGGCATGGTGCGCAAGGTGGATGTGGACGGCATCATGCGCTCGCTGGACATGGGCGCTCTGGTGCTGCTCTCGCCTTTTGGTTTTTCGCCTACAGGCGAAGCCTTCAACCTGACCATGGAAGAAGTGGCCACCAGCGTGGCCGCCGAGATGCAGGCCGACAAACTGCTGTTCCTGACCGAGATCCCGGGTATCCGCATCGACCCGCACGCACCGGCCAGCGACGACAACCCGATTGACACCGAACTGCCGCTGGCCGCCGCCAAGCGCCTGCTGGCCGAGTCACCCAACCCCAGCCAACCGACCGACCTGGCCTTCTATTTGCAGCATTGCGTCAAAGCCTGCGAGGAAGGTGTGGAACGCTCACACATCCTGCCCTTTGCGGTGGACGGAGCGCTGCTGCTGGAGGTGTATGTGCACGATGGCATTGGCACCATGGTGGTCGATGAAAAACTCGAAGAGCTGCGCGAAGCCTCTGCCGACGATGTGGGCGGCATCCTGCAGCTGATTGAACCCTTCGAGAAGGACGGCACCCTGGTCAAGCGTGACCGCACCGAGATCGAGCGTGACATTGACCACTACACCATTGTTGAACACGATGGCGTGATCTTTGCCTGCGCCGCGCTCTACCCCTACCCTGAATCACGTACAGCAGAGATGGCAGCGCTGACCGTCTCGCCCCAGTCCCAGGGACAGGGCGATGGCGAAAAGGTGCTCAAACGCATCGAACAGCGCGCCCGCGCCATGGGACTTAAAAGCATTTTTGTGCTGACCACGCGCACCATGCACTGGTTCCTCAAGCGTGGTTTCGTGCAAACCGACCCGGACTGGTTACCCGAGGCGCGCAAACGCAAATACAACTGGGACCGCAAGAGCCTGGTGCTGGTCAAAAAGCTCTGAGCAGCGCTGAACACTGCGTCATCGCAGGCGCCAGGCTTGCCTGGCCAGCCACAGGCCCAGCACAGAAAAGAGCGCAAAGCACAGGAAGGACCAGTTGGCGATTGAGCCGCCCAAAAAGGTCCAGTCCACCTTGGTGCAATCGCCGCTGCCGCGAAAGATCATCGGGATCGCGCGGCCCAGCGGGAAGCTTTCAATCATGCCGTAGAAGTCGCGCCCGCAGCTGACCACCTCGGGCGGGTACCACTGCAGCCAGCTTTGGCGCGCCGCCACAAAGGCGCCAAAAACAGCTTTGAGCGCAAGCAACACACCCAGCACGGCCAAGGCCGTGGCGTTACGCAGTCGCCAACCCACCAGCGCCAGCACCATGACGCCCACCAGGGTGTAGCGCTGCACGATGCACATGGGACAAGGCTCCAGCCCCACCACGTGCTGCAGGTACATGCCGAAGGCGAGCAAGCTCGCACACGCCAGCGCGATCAGGCCAAACACACGAGACATTGTAGGGATGGGCTTGGCCATGCGGGCTCCTGGGGTCATGAGAGGTACATGCAGGTATGAAGACAGCGTACTGTACCCAAGTTGCCGCCAGACTCACAAAGCCTGCAAGCGGCAGGTGATTTCGTTCAGCCCCTGTCTCTCGTGCAAGGCATAACGATGGCCCTGGCGCAAGGCGTGCACCAGGCGCTGCGCCACCACGGGCTGCGGGGTCACCGTCCCTAAAAAGCGGACGACGCCCGCTTCGGTGATCAACAAGGTGGGGAAATTTTCGACGTCCAGGTCGCACAGCAGGTCGGCGTGGGTTTCCACATCGACCCAGACCCATTGCTCGTCTGTCGAGCCCTGTGCCTGCACAAAGGGCATGTAATCTCGACACACGCCACACCACTGGGCGCACAGCACGTGCACGCGCCAGTGGGCTGCGGCATCAGGCATCGGCAAAGGCGCGTTCAATCACAAATGCGCCGGGGGTGCTGGTGTTGCCTTCTTGCAGACCGCGTTCTTCACAGATACGCTTGAGGTCTCGCAGCATGCCGGGGCTGCCACAGATCATGACGCGGTCCTCGGCAGGATTGAGCGCGGGCACGCCCAGGTCGGCAAAGAGCTTGCCGTTTTCGATCAGGTCCGTCACCCGGCCCTGATTTTTGTAGGGCTCGCGGGTCACGGTGGGGTAGTACTTGAGCTGCGCACTGATCATCTCGCCCAGGAATTCGTGCTGGGGCAGCTCCTGCGTGATGTAGTCGTGATAGGCAAGCTCGTTGACCTGGCGCACGCCATGCACCAACACCACTTCCTGGAAACGCTCGTAAGTCTCGGGGTCGCGGATGATGCTCATGAAGGGGGCCAGCCCCGTTCCGGTGGACAGCAGGTACAGGCGTTTGCCCGGCAACAGGTAGTCGCACAGCAGGGTGCCCGTGGGCTTTTTGCCCACCACAATGGTGTCGCCCACCTGGATGTGTTGCAGTTTGGAGGTCAAAGGGCCATCGGGTACCTTGATACTCAAAAACTCCAGGTGCTCTTCGTAGTTGGCGCTGGCAATCGAGTAGGCGCGCAGCAAGGGCTTGCCCGTCTCGCCACGCAGGCCAATCATGGTGAAGTGCCCGTTAGAAAAACGCAGCGCCGTGTCACGCGTGGTGGTGAAGGAGAACAGGCGATCCGTCCAGTGGTGAACGCTCAAGACGCGTTCTTCAAGAAAAGCACTCATGCGATGTAGGTGGCTGCTACAGGCCCGGCTCAGCCCCAGGCCCGAAAGGGAGAAAAGAAGGTTGCTACAGTTACGGCTGAAAACCGCGACAATGAAGCGTCTCGCAAACTGCGAAAGAGCGGCATTGTGCTGCACATTCCTTCCAACTGGAAATACAGAAATTCTATATCTGTATAACCATTGCTTCTTAAGATAGATCAAGGCACATCGACCATGGCACGTACTGTTCAATGCATCAAACTGGGCCAGGAGGCCGAAGGTCTGGACTTTCCTCCCTACCCTGGTGACCTGGGCAAGCGCATCTGGGAAAGCGTGAGCAAGCAGGCCTGGGCCGACTGGCTCAAGCACCAGACCATGCTGGTCAACGAAAACCGCCTGAACCTGGCCGACCTGCGCGCACGCCAGTACCTGGCTCGCCAGATGGAAAAACACTTTTTTGGCGAAGGCGCGGATGCCGCGCAAGGCTACGTCCCGCCCACCCAGGGCTGAGCCCCTTTGCAACCGGCGGCACCCTCGCCCATCGTCTGGGACGAGCAAGGCACCCCGCGCAGCACCCTGTTTGACGACGTGTACCGCAGCCGCGGTTTTCATGGCATGGACAGGGGCTTGCTGCAGGCACGGCATGTGTTTTTGCAGGGTTGTGGTTTGTGGTCGCCCGCAGGCGAGCCTGCCGCCTGGCGGCAGCAGACGCAGTGGCATGTGCTGGAAACCGGCTTTGGCCTGGGCCTGAACTTTCTGGTCACCTGGCATGCCTGGCAGCAAGACCCGCAACGGCCGCAGCGTCTGTTTTTCAGCTCCATCGAAGCCTGGCCGGTATCGGCTACGGACATTGAACGCAGCGCGCAAGCCTGGCCCGAACTGCAGCCACTGGCCACCGAATTGGCCCAGGCCTGGCGCGGCCTGATGCCCGGCATGCATCGTCTGGTCTTTGAGGACGGGCGAGTGCAGTTGACCTTGTGCATCGGCCCGGTGGACAAAATGCTGCGCGAAATAGACGTTGCAGCAGACAGCATTTATCTGGATGGCTTCAGCCCGGATGTGAACCCGCAGATGTGGGACTTGCACACCCTCAAGGCTGTGGCACGCTTGTGCCGACCCGGCGCTCGCGTGGCCTCCTGGTGCGTCAAGCGCAGTGTGCGTGAAGACCTGGCGCAATGCGGCTTTGCCGTCGAACGGGCCGAGGGCTTGCCCCCAAAAAGTCATCGCCTGCAGGCCGTGTTTGCCCCGCACTGGACACCGCGCGCCCAACTGCGCCTGCCAACACACCCTGCCCGTGAAGCCCTGGTACTGGGCGCTGGGCTGTCGGGCTCGGCCGTGGCCTGCAGCCTGGCCAGACGAGGTTGGCAAGTGCAAGTACTGGACGCGGGTCAAGGTGTCGGTGCAGGCGCATCGGGCCTGCCCGCAGGGTTGACCGTGCCCCATGTCTCGCCCGATGACAGCCTGCTCTCGCGCATCACCCGCGCCGGAGTACGCGCCACAGTGCAGCGCTGTGCGCAGCTCTTGCAAAGTGGCCAGGACTGGCAGCTCAGCGGCGTGCTGGAGCACCGAGTCGAAGGCAAGCGCGCTCTGCCGGAAGGCGACGCTTGGTCAGCCGCAGCGCATGAATGGAGCACACCTGGCAGCGAAGCACAAACACTGGCCGCGGGCCTGCCTGCCCAAGCTCAAACGCTGTGGCACAAGATGGCCGCATGGTTGCAGCCGCGTCGCCTGGTTCAAGCGCAATTGGCCACGTCAGGCATCAGCGTGACCTGGCAAACACAGGTTGCGCAGTTGCGCCCTCAAAATGGGCAATGGCAAGCCCTGGATGCCCAAGGCACCCTGCTGGGCCAGGCCCCGGTGCTGGTGGTTGCTGGTGGCTACGACACACTCGAACTGCTCAAGCCGTTTACCCAAGCCATTGCCTTCAACCCCTTGCGCGGGCAGATCAGCATGGGGCGAATCGATGCGCTAGCTGAGAGCTTGGAAGCACAATTACCAACCGTACCCGTCAATGGACACGGCAGCTTCATCACCGGCGTACCGCTGCCTGCCGAGTTGGGAGGACAGCCAGGCTGGTACCTGGGATCGACCTTCGAGCGAGCTTGCACCGAGGCCGTGCTTCGACAGGAAGACCATACGGCCAACCATCTCAGACTGGCCACCTTGCTGCCAGCCTTAAGCGAACCGATGCGATCAGGCTTCGAGCCCGGCCATATCCTGGGCTGGGCAGGTTTGCGCTGCACCCTGCCCGACCGTGTCCCGGCGGTGGGGGCCGTTGATCACGAAAAGTACCCCGGGCTGATGGTGTGCGCCGGCATGGGTGCACGCGGCATCAGCCTAAGCGTGCTGTGCGGGGAATTGATGGCCGCCGAACTGGAAAGCGAGCCCCTGCCGCTGGAGCCTGCGCTGGCTCAGCGATTGAAGGCCGAGCGCTTCAATGCCACAAAAAGCAAAAACGCAAGGACCACGCCTGCAGCGTCCGCAGCCCAGTCGGCCCACTCTCCGTAACGCCAACCTGTCCAGGCCTGCGCCAGCTCCAGCGCGCCGCCGTAGACGAGCATGCCCACCAAGATGTGGCGTGTCCGCGCAGACCACAGCAACAAAACCCAAAAGGTCAACACCGCAAAGGAGATCGCATGTTGCGCCTTGTCCCACCAATTGAACACCGGCGAGTCCAGGTACTGCACAGGCAGCAGCGCCACCACCGTGCCGGCCACCATGGCCAGCCACCAGGCAAGCGCTGCCCAGCGCTGCATCACTTCATGGCCTCGGCCGGACGCAGCGATTTCACGTAAGCGTCCGTGGGCTGATAGTCCTTGCCATCGGCATAGCGCCAATCGACCATCGTGCCCTTGCGGCCACGCACATCGAGCTTGCCCACGTAAGCGCCCATGGTGGACTGCTGGTCAATGGCGCGAAATTGCGCCGGGCCAAAAGGTGTGCTGAATTTCAGCCCGCGCATGGCCTTGACGAGTTTCTCGCTGTCCACACTGCCGGCCTTGCGAATGCCCGCAAAAATCGACTGCATGGTGGCGTAACCGACCACGGAGCCCACCTTGGGGTTTTCGCCCCAGCGCTTGTAGTAGCTGGCCGCAAAGGAAGCGTGCTCCGGGTTGTCGAGCTGATCCCAAGGGTAGCCCGTGACGATCCAGCCCTTGGGCGTTTCGTCTTTCAGCACCTCCAGGTACTCGGGTTCGCCAGATAGCAGCGACACCACCGGCGTGTTGGGGAACACGTGGCGCTGGTTGCCCTCGCGCACCAGCTTGGCCAGATCGGCGCCAAAAGTCACGTTGAAGATGGCTTCAGGCTTGGCAGCCATGGTGGCCGTGAGGGTGCTGCCCGCATCGATCTTGCCTTGTGCGGGCCACTGCTCGCTCACGAATTCCACATCCGGGCGCTTGGCCTTGAGCAGTTGTTTGAAGCTGGCCACGGCGCTTTGACCGTATTCGTAGTTGGGCGCAATCGTGGCCCAGCGCTTGGCGGGCAGCTTGGCCGCTTCTTCCACCAGCATGGCTGCTTGCATATAGGTGCTCGGGCGCAGACGGAAGGTGTAGCGGTTGCCTTTGCTCCAGACGATGGCGTCCGTCAGCGGCTCGCTGGCAACAAACAGTTGCTTGTTCTTTTGCGCGTGATCGGCCAGCGCCAGCCCAATGTGGGACAGAAACCCGCCAGCGAGCACATCCACTTTTTCGCGCGAGGTCAGCTCCACGGCGTGGCGCAGGGCTTCATCGGGTTTGCCGGCGTCGTCGCGGGCCACCACCTCGACCTTGCGGCCCAGCAGACCACCCACGGCATTGACCTCTTCCACGGCCAGCTGCCAGCCCTGTTTGTAGGGTTGGGTGAATTGGGGAATGGCGGAGTAGCTGTTGATCTCGCCAATCTTGATGGGGGTGGCTTGGGCGTGGGCCGCCGCCGCAAGCAAGGAAAAACTCAGGGTAGCCAGATATTTCATAGTGAACAGGATAAAAGTTCAAAAAGGGGAGCATGAATGTACCAGCCCCATACGCATGCAACCTTTATGAAGAACATAAAACCGGCTCAAAACCGCTTTATACAAATTAAGAATATAAGAAGAACAAATAAATCGTTTGTTTTGGCATAAAGAACCCATACAGTCACGGCCATGATGGATCTTGGTTATGTCATTGCAGGTTTTTTGGTAGGCACCGTCGTCGGCTTGACCGGCGTTGGGGGCGGCTCGCTCATGACCCCGCTGCTGATTTTCTTTTTCGGGGTCAAGCCTTATCTGGCCGTGGGCACGGACTTGTTATTCGCCGCCTTTACCAAGATGGGGGGCACGATTGCTTTTGCGCGGCAAGGTGTGGTGCCCTGGCGCGTGGTGGGCTTGCTCAGCGCAGGCAGCATCCCCGCCGCTTTGACCACATTGGCCGTGCTGCACCACATTGGCCCGGCCAATGCGGCGCTGCAAAGTGTCATGACCACCACACTGGGTGTGGCCCTGCTGCTGACAGCCAGCGCCATGCTCTACAAGGCCGTGCGCGGCAAACAGCTACCCAGGCACCTGGCCGCGAGAGATGAGGCACGCGCCAGCCAACCGCGCCACTGGAGCCTGCCTCTGCTGCTGGGCGCCGTCATCGGCACCCTGGTCACGCTGACCTCTGTGGGTGCAGGCGCCATTGGCGTGAGCGTGCTGCTCATCCTGTACCCCCTGCTGCCCTTGCCGCGCGTTGTGGCGGCCGACATTGCTTACGCTGTGCCGCTGACGCTGGTGGCCGGTTTGGGCCACGCCTCCTTGGGCTCCGTGGACTGGTCGCTGCTGGGGCAACTGCTCACGGGCTCACTGCCCGGCATCTGGATCGGCACACGCCTGACGCACCACACCCCAGAGCGCGTGATCCGCACCCTGCTGTCAGGCTTGCTGGCCTGGGCAGGCACCAAGCTGATGTTGATCTGATTTTTCTTTCCTAACCATGTACCGTTACACCGCCTTCGACCAAGCCTTTGTGCGCGCCCGCGCCGCAGAGCACCGTGACCAACTCCAGCGCTGGCAAGCCGGCCTGCTGAGCGACGACCAGTTCCGCCCCCTGCGGCTGCAAAACGGCTGGTACGTGCAGCGCTACGCGCCCATGCTACGTGTGGCCGTGCCCTATGGCGTGTTTTCGGCACCACAGCTCAAGGTGCTGGCCCGCATCGCCCGCGAATTTGACACGCCAGAGGCCGAAGTACTGGCTCACGCCCAGGCCACACAAGACAAGCTGCCCGGCCTGGCCCCCAAGCTGCGCACCAACTACGGCCACTTCACCACGCGCCAGAACGTGCAGTTCAACTGGATTCCGCTGGAGCAAAGCGCCGACGTGATGGACCTGCTGGCCACGGTGAACATGCACGGCATCCAGACCAGCGGCAACTGCATCCGTAACACCACCACCGACGAGCTGGCCGGCGTGGCCGTGGACGAGGTGGTCGATCCGCGCCCTTATGCCGAGCTGATTCGCCAGTGGAGCACGCTGCACCCCGAATTCGCGCACCTGCCGCGCAAGTTCAAGATCGCCATCACCGGCGCCACAGAAGACCGCGCCGCCATTGGCTGGCACGATGTGGGCCTGCAACTGCTGAAAAACGAGGCCGGTCAAGTCGGCTTCAAGGTACTGGTGGGCGGCGGCATGGGCCGCACCCCGATGAACGGTGTGGTGTTCCGCGATTTCCTGCCCTGGCAGGACATCATGAACTACCTCGAAGCCGTGGTGCGCGTCTACAACCGTTGGGGCCGCCGCGACAACAAGTACAAGGCTCGCATCAAGATCCTGGTCAAGTCCGAAGGCCAGCGCTATGTGGACGAGGTCGAGACCGAGTACCGCGAGATCGTGGAGCACGACGGCGGCTTGCACACCCTGCCGCAAACCGAACTGGACCGCGTGAAAGCCAGCTTTGTGCCGCCTGCGCTGAACCTGGCGGATGCCAGCGACGAATGGCTGGCTGGCGCCGAAGCCGAGATCAGCATCGAAGCCGCCAAAACACCGGCCTTTGCCCGCTGGCTGGCACAAAACGTCAAGCCGCATCGCAATCCTGCGCTGCGCGCCGTGTCCCTGTCTTTCAAGCGTCCGGGCTATGCACCAGGTGACGCCACGGCCGATCAGCTGGACGCCGCCGCTGCCCTGGCCGAGCAATTTTCAGCCGGCGAAGCCCGCGTCACGCACACGCAGAACCTGCTGCTGCCCTGGGTGCGCCTGGACCAGCTGCACGCGCTATGGCAGCAAGCCAAGGCCTTGGGCGTGGCCCAACCCAACATCGGTGGGCTGACCGACATGATCGCCTGCCCCGGCGGCGACTACTGCGCGCTGGCCAATGCCCGCGCGATTCCGATCGCGAGCGCCATCACCGAGCGCTACCAGGATCTGGACGAACTCCACGACCTGGGCCACATCGACTTTCACATCAGCGGCTGCATCAACTCCTGCGGGCACCATCACTCGGGCCACATCGGCATTCTGGGGGTCGATAAAGACGGCAAAGAGTGGTACCAGGTCACGCTGGGCGGCTCGGATGGCAAGGACCTGTCCGGCCCTGCTGGCCCGGGCAAAGTCGTCGGCCCATCGTTCTCTTCGTTCGAAGTGCCCGATGTGATCGAAGCGATTCTGGACACCTACAAACAGCTGCGCGCCCCCAAGGGCGATGGCAGGCAGGAAGCCTTTATCGAGACCCTGCGCCGTGTCGGGCAGGACCCGTTCAAGGCAGCGGCCAACGCCGCCCGCCATCCGGCCGCTGACGCCGAAACGGTCTGAGCACAGGGAAAACAAGACATGAACATCATCTCTTTACAAGAACACCAGGCGACTGATAAGACCGGCGTGCTGGAGCTGGCCAACGATGTGGACCCGCGCACGCTGGATCTGAACGGCGTCAACCGCATTGACCTGCAGTTCCCGGCCTTCACCGACGGCCGGGCCTACAGCCAGGCCTTTTTGCTGCGCCGCCGAATGGGCTTTGCCGGTGAGCTGCGTGCCACGGGCGATGTGCTGATCGATCAGCTGGTGCAGATGCAGCGCACGGGCTTTGACGTGGCCGTGCTGGCCGAAGGTGTGGATGCCAGCGCCGCCCAGCGACAGCTGGACCGCTATGCCGGGTTCTACCAGGGCTCGGCGGTGGACACTCAACCGCTTTTTGCAAAGGTTGCAGCATGAGCGCGCGTCAAATCTCTTCGTGCAACACACACAGCCCGGCGAGCGCATACAAGGCCACAGACTTGCATGCCAAAGCCAGCCTCGACTTCTCGGCAAAGTTGGCCGAGACCGAGGCGCTGCTGCAGCGTGCGGCCGCCGACTTTCAGCCCCTCACGCAGGCCTCCAGCCTGGGCGCTGAGGACGTGGTCATCACCCACATCATCAACCGCCTGAGCCTGGACATCCCGGTGTTTGTGCTGGACACCGGCGCATTGCACACCGAAACCCTGGCGCTGCTGGAGCGCACACAGGCGCATTCGCGCGCGCCGGTGAATGTCTACCGTCCTGAACAGGAATCGGTGGTCTGGTTCATCCGCAACGAAGGCCAGGACGCGATGTACCAAAGCATCGATCTGCGCAAGCAATGCTGCGGCATCCGCAAGATGGAGCCCCTGGGCCGTGCGCTGGCGGGCAAGAAGGCCTGGATCACTGGATTGCGTCAGGAGCAGTCCAGCGCTCGCGCCGAGGTGCCGCTGCACGACGAGAGTGAAGTCACCAGCGCCTCTGTAAGCGCCGGGGCAAGCCCCAGCGCGTGCCTGCACAAGTTCAACCCGCTGGCCAAGTGGACCTGGGGTGATGTGTGGCACTACATCGCGCAGCACCAGGTGGACTACAACCCGCTGCACGATCAGTTTTTTCCGAGCATCGGCTGCGCGCCGTGCACACGGGCCATCAGCCTGGGCGAGGAGTTCCGCGCCGGCCGCTGGTGGTGGGAAGACGAAGCCGCCAAGGAATGCGGCCTGCATGTGAAGAAGTGAGAAAAAAATGAACGCCATGACCGAACCCCTGCACACCCTCAGCAACAGCCACCTGGAGGCGCTGGAAGAGGAAACCATTTTCATCCTGCGCGAAGTCGCCGCCGCTTTCGAGCGCCCTGCCCTCCTGTTTTCGGGCGGCAAGGACTCGCTAGTCATGCTCAAGTGCGCCGAGAAGGCTTTTGGCGCTGGCCGCTTGCCCTACCCGCTCTTGATGATTGACACCGGCCACAACTTCAAGGAAGTCACCGACTTCCGCGACTTCCGGGCCAAGGAACTCGGCGCTGAATTGATCGTGCGCAACGTGGAAGACTCGATGAAGCGCGGCACCGTGCGCTTGGCCCATCCTGGCGAGAGCCGCAATGTGCACCAGTCGGTCACGCTGCTCGAAGCCATTGAAGAATTCCGCTTTGACGCGTTGATCGGTGGCGCCCGCCGTGACGAAGAAAAGGCCCGCGCCAAAGAGCGCATCTTCAGCCACCGCGACAGCTTTGGCCAATGGCAGCCCAAGGCCCAACGCCCCGAGCTGTGGACGCTGTTCAACACCCGGCTGCAACCGGGCGAACACTTCCGCGTGTTCCCGATCAGCAACTGGACCGAACTGGACGTGTGGCAATACATCGCCCGCGAAAACATTGCCCTGCCCTCGATCTACTACACGCACAAACGCGAGGTGGTGGACCGCCGTGGCCTCTTGGTGCCCGTGACCGAACTGACGCCGCCCAAGAACGGCGAACAGGTTGAAGTCCGCGACGTGCGTTTTCGCACCGTGGGCGACATCACCTGCACCTGCCCGGTGGAGAGCGATGCGGCCACACCCGAGCAGATCGTGATCGAGACGCTGGCCGCTGAGGTCAGCGAGCGTGGCGCCACGCGCATGGACGACAAGACGTCCGAGGCATCAATGGAAAAGCGGAAAAAAGACGGCTATTTCTGATTCGGGAGTCCAAGACATGCATAACGAACAACACTTTTCTGCGCTCAAATTCATCACCTGCGGCTCGGTCGATGACGGCAAGAGCACGCTGATCGGCCGCCTGCTGGTGGACACCAAGGCTGTGCTGCAGGACCACCTGGCGGGCGTGCAGCGCTCGGGCCAAAATGGACAGGAATACGACCTGGCCCTGCTGACCGACGGCCTGTCTGCCGAGCGCGAGCAAGGCATCACCATCGACGTGGCCTACCGCTACTTCAGCACCGAGAGCCGCAAGTTCATCATCGGCGACGCGCCGGGCCATGAGCAGTACACGCGCAACATGGTGACGGCTGCGTCCAGCGCCGACGCCGCCGTGGTGCTGATCGACGCCATCAAGCTCGACTGGCAAAACGCCCACCTGGAGCTGCTGCCCCAGACGCGCCGCCACGCGCTGCTGGTCAACCTGCTGCGCGTGCCCTCCATCGTGTTTGCCATCAACAAGCTCGACGCGGTGGAAGACGCGACGCTGGCCTACCAAAACATCTCTGCCGCTTTGGCCAAGTTCACGCAGGAAGCTGGCATCCGCGTCAACGCTGTGGTGCCCGTCTCGGCCCTCAAAGGCTGGAACGTGGTGGACAGCCAGTCCGACTGGTGCGGCTACCAGGGCCCCAACCTGCTGGAAATTCTGGAAGATCTGCCCGTTACGCCTGCGGAGACCGATGTGGCCTTCAGCTTCCCGGTGCAGTGGGTGGAAAAATTTCATGACTCCGGCGTGACCACCCAGGGCCGCCGCGTGTTCTGGGGCCGTGTGGCCACGGGCAGTATCGAGCCGGGCCAGACGGTCAAGGTCTTCCCCAGCGGCCAGACCGCTGTGGTCTCGCAGGTGCTGTCGGCCACCCGCCAGCCGCAAAGCAAGGCCGCAGGCCACAGTGCGGGCATTGTGCTTGACCGCGAGGTGGATGTGTCACGCGGCGACTGGATTCTGGCCACCGAAGGTTCACCCGAAGGCCAGCGCACACTCAACACCACCATCGCCTGGCTGGACGACGAGCCCCTGGTGCCCGGCCGCGTGTACTGGGCGCTGCACGGCCACCGCTGGGTCAAGGCCAAGGTGCAGCGTGTGGTGCACCGCCTGAACGTCAACACCCTGGCCGAGGAAGAAGCCACCGAACTACCCCCCAACGCCATCGGGCACGTGACCCTGGCGCTGCAGGAACCGCTGGTGACCCTGCCGTTCACACAGTCGCGCGTGCTGGGCGCTCTGGTGCTGGTGGACACAGCCACTCACAAGACAGCAGGCGCGGTGCTGGTAGGGACAAACTGACCCAAGTCAAGGTCCAGACCCGCACACAGATTAAAATCCGGGCTAACCGGCAGGATCGTCTTGCCCAGCCCTCTCATGAGTCTGATATGACCCACGTTGTTACCGAAAACTGTATCCGCTGCAAATACACCGACTGTGTGGACGTGTGTCCCGTCGATTGCTTCCGCGAAGGCCCCAACTTCCTGACAATCGACCCCGATGAGTGCATTGACTGCGCCGTGTGCATTCCCGAGTGCCCCGCCAACGCCATCTTTGCCGAGGAAGACCTGCCCAAGGACCAGCAGCACATGACCAAGCTCAACGCCGAGCTGGCCCTGTTGCCCAACTGGAAGAGCATCACCAAGCGCAAGGCACCGCTGCCCGATGCTGACGAGTGGAAAGACAAAACCGGCAAACTGGCCGAACTGCTCCGCTGACCCACCTCATGGCCACCCCGATCGATACCGATGCACTTGTGATCGGGGCGGGCCCTGTAGGCCTGTTCCAGGCCTTCCAGCTCGGACTGCAGGGCATCTCTTGCCACATGGTCGACGCCCTGCCCCATGTGGGTGGCCAATGCGCCGAGCTGTACGCTGACAAACCCATTTACGACATTCCCGGCATTCCGGTCTGCACCGGGCGCGAGCTGGTCGAGCGTTTGCAGCAGCAAATTGCGCCCTTCAACCCCACCTTGCATCTGGGCCAAACGGTTGAAGTCCTGCAAGCCACACCCGATGGTCGCTGGCAAGTCAGCACCGCTCAAGCCACCTGGCTGGCCAAAACGGTCTTCATTGCGGCAGGTGTCGGTGCTTTTGTGCCCCGCAGCTTGCCCCTGGAAGGTCTGGCCCCTCACATGGGTCAACACATCTGGTTTGGCACCCAAAGTCTGCCCAGCTTTACAGGCCAGCACCTGCTGGTCACCGGTGACGGCGATGCCGCGTTGCAAACCTGTCTGGACGCCATCGGCCAGGCCAAAAGCATCACCCTGATGCACCGGCGTGAACACTTCGCTGCCACCCCCGAGCGCCAACAAGCCTTCAAGACCGTCCAAGCTGCCGGGCAGTTGCACTTCGTTGCTGGCCAGCCCACGGGCCTGGAGACTGCGAACCAGCGCCTGAGCGCTCTGCGCTACCTCAATGCGGAAGGCGAAGAAGTCGCCTTGGCTTGCGATCACATCGTCATGGCACTGGGGCTGTCGCCCAAACTGGGGCCTGTGGCCCAGTGGGGTCTGGAGATGGAACGCAAACAGCTGCAGGTCAACACCGAGACCTTTGCCACCCGTGCCCCCGGCATCTTCGCCGTGGGCGACATCAACACCTACCCCGGCAAGAAAAAACTCATCTTGTGTGGTTTTCATGAAGCCACGCTGGCCGCCTTTGGTGCAGCCGCACACCTGTGGCCGCAGGATAAGACGCTGCTGCAATACACCACCACGTCGACCACGCTGCACAAGCGTCTCGGTCTGCTTTAGAATCCACACACCTGCCCTTTGGGGGCAGCGTTCGCTAGGGGTGTTGGTGAGCGTCTGAACGACGACGCCGACTGAGAAAGTCCCTTTGAACCTGATTGAGGTAATGCTCGCGCAGGGAAGCTTTTGCACACACGTTCTCGTGCCGTGCTCTCTCGTTCCGTTTGCCTGCGTCTGCACGACCTCTTATGGAGTGTGTGGATGACTGAAATCAACAGGACCTATCAATACCCACGGGTGTTGACCATTGCAGGCTCGGACAGCGGCGGCGGAGCTGGCATTCAGGCCGACCTCAAAACCATCTCTGCCCTTGGCTGCTTTGGCATGACGGCGATCACTGCATTGACCGCACAAAACACCACCGGTGTGCGTGCCATTCACGCTGTGCCCCCGCAAATGCTGACCGAACAGATCGATGCAGTGGTGGAAGACATCGGCGTGGACGCCGTCAAAATCGGCATGCTGCACGCACCGGACATCGTGCAGGCCGTGGCCAATGCCATCGACAAACACCAGCTGCGTCGCGTGGTGCTCGACCCTGTCATGGTGGCCACCAGTGGAGCCGTGCTGATTGACAACCCGGCCATCTCTGCTTTGGTGAAGCTGCTGTTTCCCCGTGTGGACATCATCACGCCCAACCTGGACGAGGCGGGCTTGCTGGTCGGCCGCGCGCTGCAAAGCGAGCAGGACATGCAACATGCCGCACAACAGCTGCTGAAGATGGGCGCTGCCGCCGTGCTGCTCAAAGGCGGGCACTTGCAAGGCGATACCGTCAGTGACCTGCTCATGACCCGCGAGGGTCTGACCCAATGGCTGCGCGCGCCGCGCATCCACAGCCACAACACACACGGCACGGGCTGCACCTTGTCTTCAGCCATCGCCTCGCACCTGGCTTTGGGTCACAGCCTGACCGAAGCCATTGCACAAGCCCACCGCTACATTCGCCAGGCCCTGCAGTCCGGCGCCACCGTGCGCACAGGACACGGCAGCGGCCCGCTCAACCACTTGAGCGCGCCCGTGCCCATGCATCTTCGCCCCTTGAACACCTCCAACGAAAGCCTCTGATGAATACGACTTCCAACGCTTCGCTGACCCCCGTCGGGACCGATCAGCGTGTTTTTTCGGGCCTGTCCCATGCCTCGCTCTGGTTCAGCCTGGGCGTGGGCCTGCTGGTCATGCAGGTGGGCGCCTACCTGGTGCCTGGCGTGGGCACGCAAGATGCCATCTGGGCCATTTTGATCGGCTCGGTGCTGGGCTCGGCCCTGCTGGCCTGGACCGCGAGCATCGGTTGCAAAACCGGTCTGTCCAGCGCGGGCCTGATGCACCACACCTTCGGCAGCAGCTTTGCACGCCTGCCCGTCATCCTCAACATCATTCAACTCATTGGCTGGACCAGCTTCGAGCTGGTGGTCATGCGCGACGGCACAGGGGCTCTGGGCCAAAAGGTCTGGGGCGTCACCCTCTCACCGGTGCTGACCACCTTGCTGTGGGGCGGCTTGCTGACCCTGCTGATGACCGCCTCCATGCTGACGCTGGTGCGTCAGTTTGTAAGCCGCATCGGATTGCCGCTGGTGATTGCATCGCTGTTGTGGCTGAGCTGGCAGTTCTGGCACAAGCTCGATGCGCAAGGCCTGGACGCTTTCCTCCACCGTCAGGGCGACGGCTCCATGGGCATGCTCTCGGCCATCGATCTGGTCATGGCCATGCCCGTGTCCTGGCTGCCCCTGGTGGCTGACTATGCGCGCTACGGCCGCTCGGGCAAAACCACCTTTGGCGGCACCTGGCTGGGTTACGCCCTGGCCAACATCTGGTGCTACGGCCTGGGTGTGTTGGTGGTCAGCGCCTCCGAACCCGGCACCGACCTGGTGACAGCTCTTCTGCTGGCCCAGGGCGGACTGGTGGCTCTGGGCTTGATTTTGCTGGACGAGATGGACAACGCCTACGGCGATGCGCACTCTGCTGGCGTCAGCACCCAAAGCTTGCTGGGCGGCAGCCTCAAGCCCTGGGCCATGGGTCTGGCCGTGCTCAGCACACTGCTGGCCATGGTGCTGCCGATGCACAGCCTGGAGCCCTTCTTGCTGATGCTCAGCTCGGTGTTTGTGCCGCTGTACGGCGTGATTTTGGGTCGCATGGCTTGCAACGCTTGTGCGTCTGGCACCGACAGCTCACCTACCCAAACCATTGACTTCAGCGCCGCTGCCTTGTGGATTCTTGGCATTGTCTGCTTTCACAGCCTGGCCAAGTGGGCCCCGCAACTGGGCTCTGCCCTGCCCACGCTGGCACTGACCTTTGCATTGGCCTGGCTGACGCGTACGCGCCATCGGTAACGCACACCTACGCTTGAGTGGTGGCTCGGGTGTTCTGTAGACAATGACTGCGTAACTGTTCTACTTCTGCGCCCCCTGCAAAAGGGGAGGATTACCCCCCACCGCTGTAGATCAGGGCGTTTTCTCGGTTGGTGAGGGTTTGTGCGCCGATGTCAACACGTTCGCGCCCCGCGATCGTGGCCGCTGTGGTCACGCCCGAGAGGGTTTCTTCCTGGTTGGTGAGGGTGCCTGCCGCAATGACCACACGGTCGCCATAGATGCGGCCTGTGCCCAGGTTGTTCACACTGCCGGCCTGGATGCAGGTGTCTGCGCCGTCGCCTGCCGCCTGCGCGTGTGGCTGCATGGCATAGGTCAGTTCCGCAGTCACCAGAATCACCCCTGCGCCTAACATCTGAGCACCGACAGCCATCCAGTAGTTTTGGGCATGACTCCGGATCAGGCGGTGGGTTTGATGGTTCATGCCCAATGGCTTTCCAGACTTCAGGTGATATGCCTTCTGCTGCTGCAAATGGCGCTGCTAACGGTATTGCACCAATCGTGATGCCCTTGTCATACACAGCACGCTCGGCGTCTGTCATCCCTCGCTTGATATCCCCCTGTTCGTCATACAAACCGCTCAGCTTGCCTCCGATGTATTCATGGGTACATACATCTGTCATCGCATTGCTCTATCCAGTGATAATTTTTCCCATCCATGCACTGTCTTATTTGTTTTCGACGAAGGTCAAGACCCTCGAAATAGTCTTTGGTAGTGATTCCGGATCTCCGTTCGTAGCCATCATTAAGTCCGATAGAACCACCACACTCAAGCCAATCAGTTACTCGCATCTCCCTCGTCATCGCCTCCTTGACCCAGTGTGCGCCGTAGGGTTTTGGATGCATGAGCTTTTCATAAGCATCCTTGTCACAGTAGGCAGCGGGTGTCTGTGGTCCACAAATATGACCATTCCCGATAGTGCAACCACTTAAAACAAACAAAAATGAAATCCAAAAAATTTTCATTTTGCAGCTCCCAACAAGATTCCAATTGCTTTCCAAACTTCAGGAGACATTCCTTCAGCAGCAGCAAAAGGCGCAGACACCAAGATAGCACCTGATGCGCTCCAGGCATCTTGCAAATTCTTTGTTGTCGAATCTCGACCTCGCGTTGCATTGCCCTGGGCGTCATACAACCCGCTGAGTTTTCCTCCTACAAAGTCGTGGGTACCGGCAAACGCTTCTATCAGTTTGTCTTGCCAACTTCCTGCGGCATACGGAACGCCAAATAACGTTCCTGCCACACCCTGCACGCCACCCGTTGCACCAGCAATTTTTTTGCCTTCTGGTGTAGCAAGAAATTCATCGATTGTTTGAGGACCAACAGTGCCGTCCGGCTTGGTCACATCAGGTCCTTTAAATGTCACAGGCTTGCTTTTATCAATAGTGCCATCCGACAATTTCTCAAACGTACATCGTCCATTGTCCGGGCCACACAACAAATCCAAATCCACCCGCGTGCCTCCGATCTTGTAGCCATCACCTCTGACGCCATCGCTGGGCCCGCTGACGTTGCTCAACACCTTGCCCGTGCTGTCCACAACTCCCGCGAATTTCTCGGAATCCTCAATCATCAAGTCCCGCATCTTCTCTGCCGCCGTAGACAGCGCTTCCTTGGTGATCGTGGCACCCGCCATGCCCGTGAGTCCGCTGACCAGGATGTTCAGCGCCCGCTCCTGCATGTTCGCATCCTTGATGGCCTGCTCGGCCTTGGCACGGCTTTCGTCGGTTGTCGCGTTCTTGAGCTGTTCTTGCGCAGCCTTGCGCTGGGTGTCGGCGTAGCTGCTGATCGCTTGCCCAGCTTGTTTGTTGAACTCCTGTGTGATCGTCACCTGCGCTTCAATTTCCTTTTTGACCTTGTCCGCATCAAAGATCGGTTTGATCCCCGTTTCCTTGTCACCCGTTCTGGCGCTGGTGTTGCCGGTGATCCCGCTGATGCCTGCTGTGGTCGTTGAATTGGCGCTGCCTTTGTCGCTGCCCAAGCCCATCCCGCTCATCGCTGCACTCATGCTTTGGCCCGGCGCTGGGCTGCCTGCGCCCAGGCCCACGCTCACGCTGTTGGCGCTGTAGCTGGCACTGTTTTGCAGGTCTGTCGTGGTGACGCCGCCTGCGCTGGTGAAGGTGTTTTTACCGTCCTGCACTGCTTTGTCGGTGCTGGTGATCTGGCCTCCGGTCAGATCGGTCTTGCCTTGCACGTTGACGTTAAAGCCCCCATCTCCTGACCGGATGGCGCTTTGTTCATTGACGCTCAGGTAGTTGCTGCTAACCTTGCTGGCGGCCAGGTTCAGGTTGCCGCCACTGGACGGGCCAATGGTCACACTGCCGCCTGCGCTCTTGCTGCTCTCGTTGTAGTCGTTCTTGTCTTGCAGGCTTTCTATGTTGAGGTTGCCGCCCACATTGGCGGTGACCTGTTCGGCCTTGACCACCCCGCCCTTGATCGTGGTGTCACCACCCGAATCGAGGGTGATTTGCTGGGCGTTGACATGGCTGTTGGTGAACGGGGTGCCATTGCCCGCGCCTTGGCCTTTGCCTGCTGCGGCGCTCACGGTGATGCCCGCTTTGAAACCATCGCTGCCCAGGTTGATGCCCACGCCAATGCTGCCACTGCTGTTTTTGGCGCTGCTGGACTCGGTGGTGGTGTTTTGCACCGCCGCGATGTTCACCTGGTCCTCGGCCTTGAGGCTGACCTTGCCGCCAGCGTTGATGTCGCTGCCGCGCACGGTGATGTAGCTGTCCTGGCCTGCCCCTGTGGCCGTGATGCTGACGTTGCCGCCTGCGCTCACATTCGAGCCTTTGGCGCTGTCTGCGCTGCTTTGTTGCTTGGCCTGGCTGCTGCTCGATCCCACACTGATGCTGATGCCCACGCCCCCGGCTTGGTCTGCCGCGTTGCCGCCTTGCTTGGCTTGGCCCGTCTTGACGGCATTGACCGCGTTGTTGGCGTTCATGGCCGCATTGGCTGCGGCCAGCGCTTGCATGCGGCCCGCACTGGTGTTGCCTGCCGCTTGCAGTTGGTTGCTGGCCGTTTGCACTGCCGACAGCACCGGGCTGGTGATGGCCACTGTCAGTCCGCTTTGCTTGAACTTTTGCTCCGTGCTTTGGCTGCCCGTTTCTCTCGCTTCGTTGATGGTGACTGCCTTGGCGGTGATGGCGATGTCGCCGCTACCGGAGGGGCTGTTCAGTCCAGGGGTGAGTACATCGCTGCCGGTTTGGGTGTAAGTCTTGCCCGCGCTGATGCTCACGTTGCCGCCTGTGGAGCCGATGGTGGAGCCCGCTGCGCTGGTCTGCGTTTGGCCCTGGTCCAGGCTTTGCTCTCGCTTGCCCACCGTAAAGCCAATGCCAGCACCGCTCATGAGGCCGCTCTTGGTTTCTTGCCTGAAGCTGCTTTGGGTTTGCGTGTTTTGCGCGGCGGTGATGTTGACGTTGCCGCCTGCTGTCAAGTTCACGCTTTGGTCGGCCAGCACGTTGGAGCCTTTGACGTTGAGGTCTTGGCCTGCGTTGATGTTCACGCTGTTGCCCTCAAAGTTGCTGGCCAGCGCCGTGGTGCTTTGGCTGGTCTCGCGTGTGCTCAGTGTGCGGCTGGAGAACGTGCCTTTGCTGGTGACAGTGTTTGCCGTGTCCAGGCTTTGGCTGGCTTGGCCTGTTGTGATGTTGATGTTGTTGCCCGCTGATATGCTCAAGGCTTGGCCTGCATTGACGCTTGCGGCCTTGGCGTTCAGGTCCTTGCCCGCGCTCACGGTCAGATTGCCCGCTGCGTTGATCTGGCTGCCCACGTCCTGGCTCTGGCTTTGGCGCAGGTAGTTCACGCCGCTCCAGTTGATGTCTTGGCTGTTGCTGTTGGTGACGGTGTTCAGGTTGAGGTTATTGCCTGCCGCCAAAACCGTGGGGCCGGTGCCCGCGTTGCCCACGGCGGCGGCCGTCAGGTTCAGGTCTCGCCCGGCGCTGGCGACCAGGGTGCCTGCGCTGCCCGAAACATACAGCCCGGCGACGCGGTCGATGCCAGTTTGCGCAAAGCTGTTGGCACCGACTTTGTTCAGACTGCTTTGCGTGGTGGTGGTCAGGTTGACGTCTCGCCCGGCGGTGGCCACCGCTGCGCTCACGCCCTGCATCAGGCCGCCGATGTTGTTGATGTCTTCTTTGGCGGCGAGCGCCAGGGTGTCGGCGCTCATTTGTCCGCCCAGGTTTTGAATGTTGTCTGCGTTGATCTGCAGAAGGTTTCGGCCAGCAATGGTGCCGCTGTTGGTGAGGTCGCCTGTGAGGTTCAGTTTTACGTCTTTGCCAGAGAGCAGTGCGCCTGTGCCGTCCAGGTCGCCTTCTTTGACGCGCACATAGACTTGGGGCACCAGCACGCTTTGCACGCTGCCGTCGGCCAGCGTCACGTCCTGGCTGACCAGCCAGACCATGTCAGAGGTGAGCTGCGCCACTTGCTCTGGCGTGAGGGCAATGCCGGGGCGCAGGTTGAACTGCTTGGCGTACGTCAGGCCGCTGTTCATCAGGGCCATGTATTGCTGTTCGTCGCTTTGGTAGTCGCCCAGGAAGCGGTTGCCGGTGAGCGCCATCACTTGTTCGCGGATGAGCTTTTGTTCATAAAAGCCGTCACCCAGGCGTTTTTGTGTGGCGGCGGGGTCCAGGTTCAGGGCATTGAGCATGTAGTCTGAGCCCAGCCAGGTTTTGTAGTTGGCAAATTTGGGGTCGGTTTCGACCAGGTATCTGGCGTTGCTTTCGGGGTGTTGGCGGTAAAGACTGGTGTTGGGTAGTTGGCTGCTGGCTTGCAGGGTGCGGAGCCCGGTTTGTGCTGATGCAGCGCTGGTACGGGTTGCTGTGCTGACGCCAGTGGCGGCGTTGGCCGTGGAGCCGGTGACGGCGCTTTGGCTGGCCGTTGGGGCCAGTGCCGCCACAGCGCCTGCCGTGCTGGCTTGGGCGCTGACCGTGCTCAGTGTGCTGGCGGTGGGGGCTGTGCCTGTGCTAGCGTTGGCGGTGTTTTGCTCGTAGCGTGCTGCACTTAACGAGAGGGTTTGCTCCACTGGCGCGGGGTTGTAGGGGCTGGTGCTGCTGCCTGTTGAATCTGTGCCTTTGTTGCGATTGCGCCAGTAGCTGGTGGCCGTTCCTGCATCGGTGGTGATTCGGGTGCCTTGGTCGCCATCGTTGTTCACAGTCGTGGCCTGTACATTGAGTGCGCCGCCCGCCACGATCTGACTTTTGTCGTTGAGCACATTGCTTGCGGTCAAGGTGATGCCGCCGCCCGCCAGTATGCTGCCGGGGGCGCTTTGCGTGACCACGCTTTCTTGCACGGTGCGGCTGTAGTCGTAGCGCACAAAGGCGTCGCTGGTGCCTGCTGTCGTGGTCATGCAGGTGGCTTGGCAATTAGTGATGCTCGTATCGGCTGGCGCAAAACGGGTGCTGATGTCGCTGACGCGATACACGTCACCGGTCTGGTGTTGGTATTCGGTGTTCTGCGTTTGGCTGGTTTGCTGCACTTCGCTGGCAAAGTGTTCGTTGGTGTTGCGCAGGCTGGTGGCCTGAACGCTCAGGTTTTGCGCCGCCTCTATGGTGGCGCTGTTGTTGTTGAGCAGCTGCGCACTGCCGATGGCACGCCAGTTGGCGTCCAGTGCCCCGCCCAGAGCCATGTCCCCACCGCTGTAGATCAGGGCGTTTTCTCGGTTGGTGAGGGTTTGTGCGCCGATGTCAACATGTTCGCGCCCCGCGATCGTGGCCGCTGTGGTCACGCCCGAGAGGGTTTCTTCCTGGTTGGTGAGGGTGCCAGCCGCAATGGCCACACGGTCGCCATAGATGCGCCCTGTGCCCCGGTTGTTGACGCTGCCCGCTTGGATGCGGGTGTCGGCGCCGTCGATCAGGCCTCGGTTGGTCAGGGTGTCTGTGATGCGCAGGTTGGTGGTTTGGCCGCTGATCAGCTCGCCTGCGGCCTGGTTGTCCAGGCTTTGTGCGCTGACGCTGAGGTTTTGTCCGGCTTGCACCGAGATGGGGTTGGTGATTTGGCCCGTGGCGGCAAGGCTCAGGTTGCCCCCGGCTTGCAAGGTGCCCGCCAGGGTGTGGTTGCCTTGCAGGCTGAGGCTGACATCGCCCCTGGAGGCGAGGGTGCCTGCGCCGCTCAAACTGCCCGCCGTCACGCTCACGCCGGTATCGGCCACGATTTGGCCTGCTGCGTTGCTGATGTTCAGGGCGGGGGTAGCGGCTGTGGCCGTGGTGATTTGCAGGTGCCGCCCGGCGCTGAGTTCGCCCTGGTCGTTGGTGAGCACACCTGTGGACAGGGAGGCGTCTTGCCCAGCATAAATCTTGCCTTGACTGTTGTTCCAGTCGGTGGCGCTGAGACCCAGGCTTTGCGCTGTCACCAAGCCATTGGTGTTGTCAACATTGCTTGTGGCCGTGAGGCTCAAAGTGCCATTGCCCAGTAGCTTGCCGTGTGTGTTGTCGGCGGCGGCGGCGCTGAGGGTGAATGTGCCTGCGCCGGCATGCCCGATCTGGCCATCGGTGTTGTTCAGATTGCCGCCAGCGCTGAGCCTGAAGTCTTGCGCATTGGCCACAATGGCGCCGCCGCTGTTGTCGATGGCGCCTGCTGTCTGGATGCGGGCCGTTTGCACGCCTGTGCCGGTTTGCTGGATTTGGCCTTGGGTGTTGTTGAGTTGACCAGAGCGGATGTCCAGTTGGGCGGCGCTCAGTTGGCCGTTGTGGTTGTCCAGCATTTGGCTGGCATTGCTGTTGGCTGTGATGGCAAGCAGGCCGGGGGTGCTCAGCTGGGCATTGGATGTCTGGATGTTGCCAGCGCTGGCGGTGAGGCTCAGATCGCCAGCGGTGCTGCCCACCACACTCGCGGTGGTGCTGCCGTTCATGCTGGTGCCCCGCAAATCCAGGCTGGAGCCCTCAAGGTTTACGTTGCCGGTGCTCAGCACTTGCCCTGCGCTTTGCAGTGTGCTTGTGGTATTGAGAGTCAAACTGCCCGTACCCGTGAGCCTGCCATCGGCGGCCATGCCTGCGGCCAACACACTGGTACTGGAGCCACTGAAGCGGGTGGCGGTCACGCCCAGGTCTTTGGCGGCGGCGATGCTGCCGCTGCTGCTGATGGCGTCGGTGACTGTCAGGGTTTGAGCGCCTGCGGCGTACAGGGTGCCGTTGTTGTTCAGGCTGGTGGCTGTGGCTGTCACGTCTTTGGCGGCATAAACGCTGCCGCTGTTGCCCCAATCGACGCTGGCGATGTTCAGGCTGCCGCTGCTGACGATTCGTGCACCGTCTGTGTCGGCGGCCTGTGTGCTGCTTTGGGTGTTGTTGGCCAGTGCGCCCTGACTGCTCAGGCTAAATGTGCCTGAGCCTGCATGCAGCAACTGGCCTGCGGTGTTGTCGATGCTTTGCGCACTGATGCTCAGGTGGTTGGCACTGGTCTGGATGACGCCAGCGGTATTGTTAAAGCTGCCTAGCAGATCAATGCTTTGGTCGCTTGAGCCCGTTTGCAGCAGTTGGCCGGCAATGTTGCTCAGGCTGTGCGCCGAGATGTTGAGGGCCTGGGCCTGGACTTTGGCACCGTCCGTGACCAGAGCTTGTGCCGTTTGCAGGTACAGGGTATCTGTGGCCAAGGCCTTGCCAGCGGTTTGGATTTGCCCGCTGGCTTGCACGTTCAGGTTTTGCTGACCGGTCAATTGGCCGTCGGCTTGCAGGCCTGCAACCCACACGGCGGTTTGGGTTGCCGCGATCTGCGCAACATTGCCGTTACTGTTGTGGCCTGTGGCCCGGATGCTCACATTCCCCAAGGCCGCAACGGTGCCGCTGTGGGTCTGGTTGGCTTGAGAGGCGAGAAGCACATTTGTGTCGCTATAGACCGTGCCGCTTTGTTCGACCGTGCCTAGGGTCTGGATGTTGACATCACCGCCGCTGGCTTGCAGGGTGCCGCTGTTTTGCAACCAGCCTTCGCTGTTGAGCGTGAGTGGCCCGCTGGCGGCTTGTACCGAACCGGCATTGCGTACGCCCAGCCCCGCTTCGGTGCCAATGAGGGTGATTTTGCCCGTGTACATGCCCCCCAGTGTCGAGACATCGAGAGCGTAAGCGGGCAAGGCACCTGAACCTGCCAGAGCCGTGGTTTGTGGCGTGACATCCACGCCAACGCTGGGCGCATGGATTTCGTTGGCCCCGGTGACGACTTGCAACTGCTTGGCCCAGATGCCCGCGTTGACTTGCGCCGCACGGGCCAGGATGGCGGTGTAGTCGGCAGTGCGTGTGTCCAGGCCTTGGCCGTCCACGCTCACGGTGCCTCGCTGTACACGGTAGCTGTCGAGGTTGCCGTTGTTGAGTGCGGGTGTGCCGGTGGTGAGCGTGACGCCGCTGGCGTTGATGAAACCTGCGCCGTTGACGGCGATACCTGCAGGGTTGGCCACGATGACTTCAGCGCGTTGCCCCGCCACTTCCACAAAACCTTGCAATTGGCTGGGGTTGCTGGAGTTGACTTCATTCAGGATGACACGGGCGCTGCCCGTGGCCAGCCAGGGGTTGCCTTGCACCCAGCCGCCCAGCTGGGTTTGGACGTTGGTGCGGCTGTTGTTGAGGATGGCGCCTTGACTGCCAACATCAAACTGATTGAACGTGTTGCGGCTCACGCCTGCAGCACTGGGCGTCTGGATGTTGACTTGCAACACGCCGTTGCTGGTGTTCAGCACGGTGGCTTGCTGAGTCCGCGCTGCCGTGGGATCGGCCACGATGCGTGTCGCCACGGTTTGGGCTTGGGTCTGCAGCGGAGCAAAACCTAGAGCGGCAGCACTGACAAACACCGCTTGCCCCATGAGCTTGCAAGCCCATGCAATGGCCGTGAATGTGCAAGATGCGCTGGCGTTGCCAACACCTGCTCGCTCCCCAATGGCCGATTTACCTTGCGATGTGGCGTTTTCGGCAACCACCATCAGGCAGCCGCGTGACTGGTTAAAGACGATTCTGTAGCTGTGCTTGTTCATGTTATGTCGTCCTGAGTCTTTTCTTATTTCGGTTCGTATTGGAGTGTTCGACTGGCCCAGAAGTGCGTTTCCTGGGCTTTGAGGACTTTGGTGCCCTTGAAATACATCACCTTGAGGCCCGTTGCGTCGCCTTTGTGGTACAGGCCTCTCCAAAGAGCTTGGGGGAGTAGCCTTTGTGTGGCGCGTGTCATGGCTTGTACATGCCCAAAGGGCACCACCCAGTCCAAAATCCACGGTCTGTCACCGCATTGCCAATCAGTGGGCTGCATGGTTCGGTCTAAGGATTGCAGGTAGCGCCGCTCAGCCGCTGCATCAAAGTTCGCCCAGGTCATGAGGCCTGCGGGTTGCTGCAACTCATTGTTTTGAAGTGCCAGCACGAATTGCCCGGTCTTGAGGGCTGGCAGCAGCAAGCGTTCAAGTTCGTGCAGTGGACACTGCCGGTGTGTCTCTGAATGCATCCACAGCCACACCATGGCACCAAAGAGTTCGGCCTCACTTTTTTCTGTGCGCCTGACCTGAGGGCAGATCAGGTGTAGTTCATTACGGGGCATTGGACCTCCTCAAAAGCTGACGCTGGCACTGAAGCCCGCCGTAGTGGTGGCTGTTTTGAAGTGTGCTGGCTGGCTCAGCGGTTGGCCCACAAATACGTCCCATTGCAGTTTGCCAACTTGGCCGCGCAGACCCATGGCCGCACCCGTGAGGCTTTGGCCCACCAGTTGTGCGGCGCTGGGACCACCGACATGGCCGCTGTCCACGGCAACGTAGCCTTGCATTTGCGCTGTTAGTGGTGTACTGATGTCGTTGCGCACCAGCCAGCCGCGTTCGGCGCTGAGGACGCTCAGGCCGTCAAAGCCGCGCACGGTGTAGCGCCCTGCGATAGCAAAGCGGTCTTGTGGGGTCAGTGGTGTGCGGTTGTGTTGCCAGCGCCATTGAGCGCTGTAGTTATATTTGCGCCCGAGCAATTCAAAGGGTTGTTGGACGTTGAGGTCGGCTTGCCACAGCCTCATCCGCGAAGTGCCTTCGCCAAAGCCTTCTTCGGGGGCAGGTAGGCTGCCCCAGGCGCCAGTGCCTTGGCGGTAGTTGAGGTTACCTTCGAGGCTGCCTTGGCCCCAGCTGCGTTTGTGATTAAGGCCCCATTCCAGTCCGGCAGCGACACGGCGCTGGACAAGCACTTCGGCATCGTCGATGTAGTTTTTGCTGGTTCGCTGGAAGCCTTTGAGGCTGAGGCGGGTTTTGCTGGCGTTGTCGCGGTGGATGATACGGCTGAGTTTGGCTTCGGTGTTTTGGCTGGTGCCGCTGTAGAGGTAGTTCTGGCTGGCCCCGGCCACGGTTTGGTGGTAGTCGTTTTGGCTGGCGGTGATGGCTGCGAGCCAGTAGCCAAAGGGGACGGAGTAGTGAACGGTGTGGCCTTGGGTGCCGCGTGGGCCGCTGTCGCGGCCACCGAGGTCGTGCTGCAGGGTGACGTAAAACAGGTCGCTCAGGGTCCACCAGTTGTCGTAGCTGAGGGTCAGGCTGCCTTGGTATTTGCCAGTGCTACGTGTGCCGCTGTCGTCTGCGCTTGCGCTGAGTCTGAAGGGCCAGGGTTGTTTGTGGCTGATGACCAGGTCGCTGGTGCCGGGCTCGTCACCAGGGGTGATCTGAATGTCGGCTTCGGCGGTGGGCACGCGTTTGTAGTTTTCTAAAGCCTGTTCGATGTCACGCAGGTTGAGTGTGTCGCCTGTGTTGGTGGGGACGGTGTTCCAGCGGCTGGCACGTTGGCCTGAGCCAGCAGCCCAACGGATGGCTCTGACGGTGCCAGGCACCAGGGTCAAGGTGAGTTTTCCGGAGTCGAGTTTTTGAGGCGAAGCCAACACGCGACTGGTGACGTAGCCTTGACTGATGAGGGCGTTTTGCAGTCGGTCAATGACTTGCTGGACGCCTTGCGCACCCAAGCAACGGCCTGTGGCTGGGTCGGGCAGTGGGAGTTGGGTGTGGCCGTCTGCGTGGTCAAGCAGCCATGTAAAGGAGTCGCTGTCTTTGCCGTCAAGTTCAAGACGGTGAATGAGAAAGCACGGGGTTTCGTTTGGGTGCAGCAGAGCAGTCGTACCGACAGCATCTGTGGACAGGTGAACGTTGGGGCTTTTTTGCAGCTGGGCGGCCTGTTGCGCTTGACGTTGCTCAGCGCGGCGTTGTTGGTCTATGGCCTGCTGATCTTGGATTGTTTGTGCGCCAGCCTGCAAGCCCAGCACAACTAGCGCTGAGGCCAGCACGCTCTGCTTGCCCTTGCATTGAGCGCCTTGCCCTTGATCTATCCTCATAGTCCTCCCTGCTCTTTCGAGTCTCAGGAGGGCTATGCTACATCATTATGTAATACTTATATTCTAACAAATAAATCATATTAATGATCTATAAGCCATTTTTATGATTGTCGCAAATTTCAAATTTGCAATTCAAATTGCGTCAGGGCCGCTGCATCTCGCAGTTGGTGGGCATGCTCACTTGTTCGGGGGCCAGGCGCTTGATGATCTTGAACCCGTAGTCTGTGCCTTCCACGCCAAAGGGCACGCCAGGGCTGCCCTTGCGCTGCATGACGGCGACCATCAAGGGTTGCTGGAACTGGTGATCCTGTTCGCGCATGGCACCGGTCTGGCCGGCCAGGGTCACTTGCGCGTTTTCCAGGGCTTTGCCCACGGCGATGGCATCGGTCGAACCTGCTTTTTCGATCGCTGAGGCCAGCGCCTGAATCATCATGTGCATGCGCAAGTGGGCATAGTCCTGCGTGGGATCGGGGAAACGTTTGAGAAAGCGCTTGTAGAACGCCTCGCTTTGCGTGCCCGAGGCGTTGGGCATCCACTCGGCCACAGCCACCACGCGGTCCACACCGGCTTCGCCAATGGCCGCAGGTGCGCCCAATGCGTTGCCGTAGAAGGTGTAGAACTTGCCTTGAAAACTCCCATCGCGGGCAGCCTTGACCAGCAGCGTCAGGTCATTGCCCCAGTTGCCGGTGATCACGGCTTGCGCGCCGCTGGCCTTGATCTTGGAGATGTAGGGCAAGAAGTCCTTGATCTTGCCAATCGGGTGCAAATCTTCGCCCACCACCTGGATGTCGCTGCGCTTGGACTGCAGCTGGCGGCGCGCCTCGCTCACCACCGCACGGCCAAAGCTGTAGTCCTGACCGATCAGGTACACCGAGCGCACATCCTGATCGGCGCGCAGGACTTCCATGAGTGCGGTCATGCGCATGTCGGCGTGTGCATCGAAGCGGTAGTGCCAGAGGCTGCAGCGGTCATTGGTCAGGGAAGGCTCTACCGCTGCGTAGTTCAGAAACAGTACGCGATGCGCGGGGTCACGTTTGTTGTGCTTGTTGATCGCCTCGATCAGTGCCGTGGCTGTGGCGCTGGAGTTGCCTTGCAAAATGTAGGAGGCACCGTCTTGCACCGCGGCTTGCAGTGCCGTCAGGGCGGCTTCGTTGTTGCTCTTGCTGTCGTACTGCAACAGCGCCAACGGGCGCTTGCCTTGGTTGGTGTTGACGCCCCCACGGGCATTGACCTCTTCAATCGCCATGGTCAGGTTGCGGACCACGGCCGCGCCGGTGTTGCCAAAGGGACCACTGAGGCCTTCGATCAAGGCCAGCTTGATGGGCTGTGCAGACCAGGCACTGAAACTGCCCAAAGCCAAAAAAGCAAGGCATAAAAGACGCGTCCAGGCGCGTGCGGTAGCGGTACGGTTCATGCTCGGTTTCCTATTGAATATAGATTCAAAAATAGGGCCTATGCCCTTGTAGAGCCGCGCAGTTTAACGGCTTGAGCTGACGATGTTTCTAGAGACCTTGGATCAGGCCGCTTGATGCAATGGCCAACGCGGTTTGACATCAAACGCGTAATCGCGAGAAGGCGCGGCCACCCCGGTTTGCACGCGCATGGCAGCGGCCATCGCGATCATGGCGCCGTTGTCGGTGCACAGATGCAGCTCGGGGTAGTGCACGCGAATGTCACGCTGGGCGCAAACAGCGTTGAGCTGCTCGCGCAAGCGGCGGTTGGCGCCTACGCCCCCGGCCACCACCAGACGATGAAGGCCCGTGTGCGCCAACGCAGCCATGGATTTCTTCACAAGCACTTCGACAATGGCCGCTTGTGTGCTGGCCGCCAAGTCCGCGCGCGTCTGACTGCCCTCTTGCAACACTGACGCCCCGATTTTTTGACTCTGGGTGAGCACAGCCGTTTTGAGGCCGGCAAACGAAAAATCAAAATCGCCGCTGTGCAGCAAGGGACGTGGCAATTTGTAGGCCGTAGGTTCGCCCTGCTCGGCCAGTTTCGACAAGCCGGGTCCACCGGGGTAAGGCAAACCCAGCAATTTGGCCGACTTGTCAAACGCCTCGCCTGCGGCGTCGTCAATCGTCTCGCCCAGCAAGGTGTAGTTGCCCACCCCGTCCACGCGCATGAGCTGGGTATGGCCGCCCGACACCAGCAAGGCCACAAAAGGAAATTCCGGCGGATCTTCACTCAAAAATGGGGACAGCAAATGGCCTTCCAGGTGATGAATACCCAGCACCGGCTTGTCCAGCGCCGCCGCCAGCGCACACGCCACCCCCGAGCCCACCAGCAAGGCCCCCGCCAACCCGGGCCCACGTGTGTAGGCCACCACATCGACGTCCGCCAGGGACTGGCCCGCACGCGACAAGACCTCGCGCGTCAACGGCAACACACGGCGAATGTGGTCGCGACTGGCCAGCTCGGGCACCACGCCGCCATAGGCCTGGTGCATTTCGATCTGACTGTGCAGGGCGTGCGTCAAAAGACGTGGCCAGCCCTCATCGACGGTTTCGACCAGCGCCACGCCTGTTTCATCGCAGGAAGATTCAATACCCAAAATTCGCATAACAGGTAGTTTACGTGCCCGCTGTGCGCCCGCCGAACGTTTGTTCATAATGCCCCGCATGACCACACTGCACCTCATCTCTTCCATGGCCACCCAGGCGCTGCTGGCCGACCTGGTGACTCTCTATCAAAACCAGCACCCTGGTGTGCACATCCGCGTTGAATCTGCCGGTGGCGTGGACGTCGCCAAACGCGTACAGGCTGGCGAAGCATTTGATGGTGTGGTGCTGGCCAGCAACGCCATCGACAAACTCATCGACAGCGGCCACGTGGTCGCCGGTAGCCGTGCGGACCTGGTGCGCTCCGATGTGGCCGTGGCGGTTCCCGCTGGGCAGCCCATCCCCGACATTTCGACAGAGGCCGCGCTAAAGGCGGCCGTCCTGGCCGCATCCACCCTGGGCTATTCCACCGGCCCGAGCGGCACACAATTGCTCAAGCAGTTCGAGAAGTGGGGCGTTGCCGATCAAGTGGCCAGCAAACTGGTTCAGGCTCAACCGGGCATTCCGGTGGGTGCTTTGGTGGCACAAGGGAAAGTGGCATTGGGCTTCCAGCAACGCAGCGAGATGGTGGGGGTCGAAGGCATCACCCTGATTGGCGGCATGCCCTCAGGCACTGAAATCATCACCGTGTTCGCAGGCAGCGTGGCTTCGACCTGTCAGCAAGCGCAGGCCATGCAAGATGTGCTCGCCTTCTGGCAGTCGCCCGCCTGTGACGACCTCAAGCGTCAGCACGGCATGCAAGCCGCCTGAACTCATCTGGCAGGTGAGCTTGAAAGCTCACTTCGGACTTCATTCAACATATAGCGAAACTGTATTTTGATTGCAGTTCTTTAGATTGGAAAATTCTGAAAAGAGTTTTTTCCAATCCTTCATGACGACTGCTTTCACTTCCCCGATTTCCGCCTCCAGCGGCCTCTGCACCCTGGTCGGTGCCGGCCCCGGCGACCCGGAACTGCTGACGATCAAGGCAGCCAAAGCCATCGCCCGCGCCACCGTGCTGTTTGTGGACGACCTGGTCAACGAAGCCGCGCTCGAACACGCCAGCCCCAGCGCCCGCATCGTGCATGTGGGCAAGCGCGGGGGGTGCAAGAGCACACCGCAAGCCTTCATCCACAAACTGATGGTGCAGGCCGTGCTCGAAGGCGAAATCGTGGTGCGCCTCAAGGGTGGCGACCCTTTTATCTTTGGTCGGGGTGGAGAAGAAGTCGAGCACCTGCGCACAGAAGGCATCGAGGTGGATGTTGTCAATGGCATCACCTCGGGACTGGCGGGTCTGTCCAGCCTGGGCGCGCCACTTACCCACCGCGACCACGCGCATGGCGTGGTGTTCGTCACGGGCCATGCCAAACCCGGCGATGTCGGTACGGACTGGGCAGCGCTGTCACGCACCGCGCACCAAGCCAAATTAACGCTGGTGATCTACATGGGCGTGAGCAGTCTGCACACCATTCAGTCCGGGCTGCTGCAGGGGCTGCCTGCCGGCACACCCGTGGCCATCGTTCAACACGCCAGCCTGCCTCACCAGCGCGAGGCCCTGGCCACCTTGGGCCAACTGGCCGATACCATGGCCCGCGAAGGTCTGCAAAGCCCCAGCATCATCGTGGTCGGCGATGTGGTGCAAGGAGCCCGCGCCTGGAAGGCTCAACCAAGGGCATTGCTGCAAGCCGCCTGAACGGCACAGGGCTTGCGCCCTTTACACTTGATGGCATGAATCAATGGGATGCTGTCATCGTTGGGGCCGGCGCTGCCGGCCTTTTTTGTGCAGGTGTGGCGGGTCAACTGGGCCTGAAGGTCCTGGTGCTGGACCACAGCGCCAAGGTCGCCGAGAAAGTGCGCATCTCGGGAGGCGGTCGCTGCAACTTCACCAACCGCGACCTTGACGCCAGTGCACCCCACAAGCACTACCTGGGCCAGAACCCGCACTTTTGCAGATCAGCCCTCACACGCTACACCCCGCAAGACTTCATTACTCTGCTGCAAAAGCACGGTATTGCCTTTCACGAAAAGCACAAAGGCCAGTTGTTTTGCGACCGCTCGGCCGAAAACATCATTCGCATGCTGCTGGCCGAGTGCGACGCAGGGGGCGTGACCCGCTGGCAACCCTGCTGTGTCAGTGCCGTGCGCTTTACAGACAACCCAGAGCTTGGCACCACCTACACCCTGGACACCGACCGCGGCCCCGTACAAACGCGCGCACTGGTGGTGGCCACTGGCGGGTTATCCATTCCCAAAATTGGGGCCAGCGGCTGGGGCTATGACATAGCGGCGCAGTTTGGCCTGCGGCTGGTCGAACGCCGCCCGGGGCTTGTGCCACTCACTTTTGATGGTGCGTCCTGGGCCCCGTACGCCGACCTGGCAGGACTGGCCATGCCGGTGGGCATTGAAACCGGCGAGAAAAAAGCACGCATGCACTTTGACGAAGACCTGCTCTTCACGCACCGAGGCCTCTCAGGGCCGGCCATTTTGCAGATCTCCAGCTACTGGCAAGAGGGCCAGCCCCTGCGGCTGAACCTCGCCCCTCAGACTGACATCGCCCAAACCTTGCAAGCTGCCAAAGCTCGCTCACGCAAATTGCTGGTCAACGAGCTGGCCCAGAGCCTGCCCTCCCGCTTGGCCGAAGCCTGGTGCAACCAGGATGCCCAGCTTCAACGCTCCATGCCCGAAGTCCCCGACAAGGCCCTGGCCCGTCTGACCGAACAGATCCACCGCTGGAGCCTGACGCCCACGGGCACCGAGGGCTACCCAAAAGCCGAGGTCACCCTGGGCGGTGTGGACACGCGCGACCTGTCATCGCAAACCATGGAATCCAAGCAGCCGGGACTGTATTTCATTGGCGAGGTGGTGGACGTGACGGGCTGGCTGGGGGGCTACAACTTCCAGTGGGCCTGGGCCAGTGCTTACGCTTGCGCCCAAGCCCTGTCCACCCGGTCTTGAACGCGTTATAATCGCAGTCTTTGCTGGCAAACCCCTGTCTGCCAATACTAGTTTTGTGACGGGGACAACCGCCGCCATCAAGGATTCAGGGCCCGATCTTCCCTGCATCTGCGACCGGCACCATTTGGAAATTTGAGTCAATGACCACCATCCGCGTAAAAGAGAACGAGCCGTTTGACGTCGCCCTGCGTCGCTTCAAGCGCACCATCGAAAAACTGGGCCTGCTGACCGATCTGCGCGCCCGCGAGTTCTACGAAAAGCCCACCACCGAGCGCAAGCGCAAGAAGGCCGCTGCCGTCAAGCGCCACTACAAGCGCGTGCGCAGCATGCAGCTGCCCAAGAAGCTGTACTAAGCACTTCTTGTTTCAGGGCTCTGCCCTGAAAGCCAAGCCCGCTGTTGAGGACGCTCAAGCGGGCTTTGTTGTTTTCGGGGCAAGTTTTTTCTGCCCTACTCACTTTTGCACACCGGAGTTCAGCCATGAGCCTGAAAGACCAGATCACCGAAGACATGAAAACCGCCATGCGCGCCAAGGACAGCGAGCGCCTGGGCACCATCCGCCTGTTGCAGGCGGCCATGAAGCAAAAGGAAGTGGACGAACGCATCACGCTGGATGACGCCGGTGTGGTGACCATCGTCGACAAACTGATCAAGCAGCGCAAGGACTCGATCGCCGCGTTTGAAGGCGCGGGCCGTCAGGACCTGGCCGACAAGGAAAAGGCTGAAATGGCCGTGCTGCAGGTGTACCTGCCCGCCCGTTTGTCTGCTGAAGAAGTGGCTGCTGAGGTGAAGGCCATCGTGGCCGAGCTAGGCGCCAAGGGCCCCGGCGACATGGGCAAGGTCATGGGCGCCGTCAAAGCCAAACTGGCAGGCAAAGCCGACATGGGCGAAGTCTCCACAGCTGTAAAGGCGGCTTTGTCCAGCTGAATTTTCATCGCCCGAACCGCCCTGAGTGTGGGGTGCGTCGGGCAACGATTTGTGACGCGAAGCGGCTTATGAGGCGCCCGGCGCACCCCGCGCTCAGGGACCATCAGCTCCCGGCCACCTTCATCTTGTTGATCAGCACCGAGCCGATACTCTTGGCGCCCATGTTGTAGACGTCGGCACCCACGGCTTCGATGCCCATGAACATGTCCTTGAGGTTGCCAGCGATGGTGATCTCCTGCACCGGGAAGGCGATCTTGCCGTTCTCGACCCAGAAGCCGCTCGCGCCGCGCGAGTAATCGCCGGTCACATAATTCACGCCCTGGCCCATGAGCTCAATGACGAAGAGGCCCGTGCCCAGCTTGCGCAGCATTTCATCGAGATCATCGCCAGGCTTTGTCAAACGCGAGGTCAACGTCAGGTTGTGCGAGCCCCCTGCGTTGCCCGTGGTGCGCATGCCCAGCTTGCGAGCCGAGTAGCTCGACAGGAAGTAGCCCTCGACCTTGCCGTCGGCCACCACATCGCGTGGGCTGGAACGCACACCTTCATCATCGAAGGGCGAGCTGCCTTTACCGCGCAGCTCGTACGGGTCTTCGTGAATGCGGATGTGTTTGGGGAAAATTTGCTTACCCATTGAGTCCAGCAAAAAACTGCTTTTGCGGTAGAGCGCGCCACCGCTGACGCCTTGCACAAAGCCGCCCAGCAGGCCTGCAGCCACGGTGGACTCGAAGAGCACCGGGCACTGGGTGGTCGGAATCTTTCGAGCGCCCAGGCGCGAGAGTGCGCGTTCGGCGGCGTAGCGGCCCACCGCTTCGGGCGAGGCCAGTTCTTCGGCTGCTCGCATGGATGAGTACCAAGCATCGCGCTGCATCTCGGCATTGCGGCCGGGCAGCGAAGCAATCGGCGCTACCGAAATACTGTGGCGTGAGCTGGCATACCCGCCGCGGAAGCCGTGGGTGTGCGCGCTGAAGAAGTGGCTTTGCTGGGCTGACACAGCCGCACCTTCGCTGTTGGTGATGCGGCGGCTGGTCTTGAGGGCAGCGGCTTCGCATTTCAGGGCCAGTTCGGCAGCCTGCTCGCTGGTGATGGCCCAAGGATGAAACAGGTCCAGTTCGCGCGGTTCGGTCTCAATGTCGCGTTCATCGGGCAGACCTGCCACCGGATCTTCGGCGGTGAAGCGGGCAATGTCGTAGGCAGCCTGCACGGTGCGCTCAATCGCCGCCTGTGAAAAATCGGAAGTGCTGGCATTGCCACGACGGTGACCCACGTAGACGGTCACGCCCAATGATTTATCACGGTTGCGCTCAACGTTTTCCAGCTCGCCCTTGCGCACGGAAACGCTCAAACCAGCGCCCTCAGAGGCCTCTGCACCAGCGTCGGTGGCGCCCAGTTTTTTGGCATGCGCCAAAGCACTGTCCACAAGGTGCTCAAAGGTTTCCCGGCTGTAGCTGAAACCTGCTGGCTGGCTGTCAATCGAAGAAGAGGAGGGTTTTGCGATCTTGCTCATGGTGGCCGCTATGATACTTGCCAGCACATTTTGAAGAAGGCCCACACGGCCGATACCCCGACCCATGTCCCGTAAACCCAAAAAAGGCTACTTCGTCAAAGGCCACTTCGTGGCCGAAGGCAGCGAGCTCGACCAGGAACTCAAGCTTGCGATGAAGTGGGGCCAATCCACCAGCAAAACCGACGCCAAGCGCGAAAGCGAAGAACTGCAAGAGCTGGGCGAAGCCCTGCTGACGCTGCGCAGCGACTTGTTCAAGCCCCTGCCCCTGACCGATAAGCTGCAAGAAGCGCTGGCAGATGCCAAGCGCATCACCAATTTTGAAGGCAAGCGTCGCCAAATGCAGTTCATCGGCAAGCTCATGCGCCTGCAAGACCCCGAAACGCTGGAAGCGGTGCGCCACGCATTGGAGCTGCAGCGCCTTGGCCACAGTTATGACACCGAGCAACTGCACCAGGCAGAAGAGTGGCGCGACCGCCTGATCGACAACGACGAAGCGGTCCAGGAGTGGATTGCACAGCACCCCGGCACCGACATCCAGCAACTGCGCGCGCTGGTGCGCCAGGCCCGCAAGGATGCGCCGCCACCTGACAAAGCAGCCGTATCGCAAGGGCTGGCACCGCGTCAGAGCCGCGCCTACCGCGAAGTGTTCCAGCTGGTCAAAACCACGCTCAAGGGCGAGGCCAGCGTCGGCACACCCTATAAAGAATCCGAGGATCAAGATGACTGACACCGCCTTGCACGATTCCATCAAAATTGGTTTGGTCTCCATCAGCGACCGCGCCAGCAGTGGCACCTACGAGGACAAAGGCATTCCTGCGCTGACCGACTGGTTGAACAAAGCCCTGCTCAACCCCATGACGCTGGAGACCCGCCTGATCCCCGATGAGAAGGAACGCATCAGCCAGACCCTGATCGAGCTGGTCGATGCCGGTTGCGCCCTGGTCTTGACCACCGGAGGCACTGGCCCTGCCTTGCGTGACGTCACCCCCGAAGCCACGCTGGCCGTGGCCGACAAAGAGATGCCCGGCTTTGGCGAACAGATGCGTCAAATCAGCCTCAAGTTCGTGCCCACCGCGATTTTGTCGCGTCAGGTGGCCGTGATCCGCGGCAACAGCCTGATCATCAACCTGCCTGGGCAACCCAAATCGATAGCTGAAACACTTGAGGGCCTTAAGGACGAGAATGGCAACTCCATCGTCCCAGGCATTTTTGCAGCCGTCCCCTATTGCGTGGACTTGATCGGTGGCCCCTACATCGAAAGCCGCGAAGAGGTCTGCAAGGCCTTCCGCCCAAAAACAGCCATTCGTCCTTCGCGTACCGCATGAAATCAAGCTCCCCCCAGCCCATCGAGCTCACTGGCTGGCGCCTGAAGTGGTACACCATCATTTTTGAGGCAGACACCGTAGCCGGCAGGCGCTTTGACCTGCTGCTCATCTGGCTGATTTTGCTCAGCGTGGGTGTCGTGATGATCGACAGCGTGCACGGTCTCAATGGCACCTACAGGCCTTTTTTTATCGGCATAGAGTGGATCTTCACCGTCCTCTTCACGCTCGAATACTTGGCACGACTGGCGTGCAGCCCCGCACCTCTGCGTTACGCATTGAGCTTTTTCGGGCTGATCGACCTGATTTCGGTGTTGCCCACTTATCTGGCTCTGTTTTTCCCCGAGGTTTATGCGCTGATTGATGTCCGAGTACTGCGCCTGCTGCGCATCTTTCGCGTCCTCAAACTGGCTGCTTATGTCGAGGAATACCAGACCTTGGGATTGGCCTTGGCGGCGAGTCGACGCAAGGTTCTGGTGTTTTTGTCGGCCGTCATGATGGTGGTGGTGGTCATGGGCACGATCATGTACGTTGTGGAAGGCCCACAAAACGGTTTCACCAGCATCCCCACCTCCATCTACTGGGCCATCACCACCATGACCACGGTCGGTTTTGGCGACATCACACCCAAAACCGACCTGGGACGACTGATCTCATCGGTCATGATGCTGCTAGGCTGGGGCACCCTGGCAGTGCCAACGGGAATCGTGACCGCCGAGATGACCCACCAACGCAAACCTTTGCAGCCCACAACGCGCACCTGCCACGTCTGCCTGACAGAGGGTCACCGAGCCGATGCCTTGTACTGCCGCCATTGCGGCAGCCGCTTGCCTGACTATCAGCACAAATCAACAACGGACTGACAGCCAGCACCTGAGCCTCCTTCAAAGAGATGAGGGTCCGCTTTTTGTATAATGTCATTTCCCTGGCAAGAGCGACAGCAGCACCTCCGACCCGGCCAACGCACATATGCAGCCCCATTGGGCAGGCCAATGTATCGCAAGGACTGCACTCCAAATGATCGCCCTCCCCCTTGCCTTCGCAGACAAGCACCCTAACTAGGGTGTGCTTGTCTGTATCTCTCTCCAAGCCCGCGCCGGGTTGTATTGGCGCTGACTGTGTCCGTGTTTTCCTTTGTCCGTTTGTCGTTTTGAGGTGTTTGCATGCCCGCACAAAAGCCGAAGAAGTCCGTCCAGAGTACTGCCAAAGCCAAGACCGCAGTGAAAAAGCCTGTGGCCAAAGCTGCTTTAAAGCCTGTTGCCAAAAAGGTCGCTGCGAAAGCAGCGCCCAAAGCAGCTGTCAAAGCCAAACCCGTTGCGAGCCCTGCCAAAACAAGCACCAAGAAAGTAGCATCCGTGCCCGCCGCAAAAAAATCTACCAGCAAAGCTGTTGAAGAGAAAAAAACGACCAAAGCCAAGGTCGCTGAAGCCGAAGTCAAAAAGACAAGCAAGGTCAAGGCGGTTGCAGAAGAAAAACCTGCCAAGATCGTTAAGACCACGCCCCCCGAGAAAAAGGCTGCAGCCAAGGCCCCAGCCAAACGCGGCCGCAAGCCCAAAGCCGGCGCAGCCCCGGCTGAAGACGAAGACCTCTCCGACATCGAGGCCGATCTGGAAGGTGAACCCGCTGCAGCCGAGCCTGGCGAAAAGGTCAAACCGCTTCGTATGAAGCTGAGCAAGGCCAAGGAACGGGCCTTGATGAAGGAATTCGGCCTGGACGAAACCGTTCTGTCCGAAGAAGACATGGCCAAGCGCCGTCAGCGTCTGAAGACCCTGATCAAGCTGGGCAAGACCCGTGGCTACCTGACCCACGGCGAAATTTCCGACCACCTGCCCGACAAGCTAGTGGACGCTGAAACCCTGGAAGTCGTGATCAGCATGCTCAACGACATGGGTGTGGCCGTTTACGAACAGACCCCTGACGCCGAAACGCTGCTGCTGGCAGGCAATGGCTCTACTGCTGCCACCGAAGAAGAGGCCGAAGAAGAAGCTGAAGCAGCCCTGTCCACCGTGGACAGCGAATTTGGCCGCACCACCGACCCGGTGCGCATGTACATGCGCGAAATGGGCACCGTCGAACTGCTGACCCGCGAAGGCGAAATTGAAATTGCCAAGCGCATTGAAGGCGGCTTGATGGACATGATGGAAGCCATCAGTGGCTCTCCTGCCACCATTGCCGAGATCCTGCGCCTGGCCAACGAAATTCGTGAAGGCAAGGTGGTGATCTCCACCATCGTGGACGGCTTTGTCAACAACGAAGAAGCCGACGACTACGTGGCCGAAGAAGACTTCGACGAATTCGACGAAGCTGACGACGACGATGGCAAAGGCGGCTCCAAGGCCCTGACCAAAAAGCTCGAAGAGCTCAAGAACCAGGCGCTCGAGCGCTTTGACCGTATTGCGAGCCTGTTCGAAAAGGTCCACAAAGCCTACGACAAGGACGGCTGGGGCACCCCCAACTACCAAAAAGCCCAGTCGGCACTGTCGGCCGAGCTGATGACCATCCGTTTCACCGCCAAGACGATTGAGCAGTTGTGCGACATGGTGCGTGGTCAAGTCGAAGACATTCGCGTCAAGGAACGCGAGCTGCGCCGCATCATCGTGGACAAATGTGGCTACCCGCAAGCGCAGTTCGTGGCGGAATTCAGCGGTCGCGACAAGAACGGCAATCGCGTGACCTCGCACCTGCTCGACCTCAAGTGGATCGAGAAGCAGGCCGCTTCCAGCAAGCCTTGGGCTGCTGTCATGGGCCGCAACATCCCGCCGGTGCAGGACATCCAGCAAAAGCTGATCGACCTGCAGTCCAATGTGGTGGTGCCGCTTGAAGAGCTCAAGGACATCAGCAAGCGCATGAACGCCGGCGAACGCGCCAGCCGCGATGCCAAGAAAGAGATGATCGAGGCCAACCTGCGACTGGTCATCTCCATTGCCAAGAAGTACACCAACCGCGGCCTGCAGTTCCTGGACCTGATCCAGGAAGGCAACATCGGTCTGATGAAGGCGGTGGACAAGTTCGAATACCGCCGCGGCTACAAGTTTTCGACCTATGCGACATGGTGGATCCGTCAAGCCATCACCCGCTCCATTGCGGACCAGGCTCGCACGATCCGCATCCCGGTGCACATGATCGAGACCATCAACAAGATGAACCGCATCTCGCGCCAGCACTTGCAGGAGTTCGGTTTCGAGCCTGACGCCTCGATCCTGGCCGAGAAGATGGAAATGCCCGAGGACAAGATCCGCAAGATCATGAAGATCGCCAAGGAGCCGATCTCGATGGAAACGCCCATCGGTGACGACGATGACAGCCACCTGGGCGACTTCATTGAGGACACCATCCACACCGCGCCTATCGAAGCGGCTTTGCAAGCGGGCCTGCGCGATGTCGTCAAGGACATCCTCGACAGCCTGACACCGCGCGAAGCCAAAGTGCTGCGCATGCGCTTCGGCATCGAAATGTCCACCGACCACACCCTGGAAGAAGTCGGCAAGCAGTTTGACGTGACGCGCGAGCGTATCCGCCAGATCGAAGCGAAGGCCTTGCGCAAGCTCAAGCACCCCAGCCGCAGCGACAAACTGCGCAGCTTCATGGACAACAACTGATTTTCGCCCCGCCGTCCAAGGGCAGCTCAAGCGCCCCAGAAAAAAGGCTCCCCGAAGGGAGCCTTTTTTCTGGGGCGCGTCAGCCCGCCTTGTGTGCCTGGCCCCAGTAGTGGTAGGTCAATGTTTTGGGGATACCCGTGTAGCCCTGCGCCAGCTCGGTACGCAGGCCTGCATCACGCAATAGCAGGGGCACATCCCGGTCCAAGTGGCAGCCACCCGCCAGCGGCATCCACAGGGGCTGCAGGCGATCCTGCCAGCGTGCGATGGACGCATCGGGTGCTCGACCGTGTTCGCAAAACAGCAAGCACCCGCCCGGCTTGAGGACTCGACGGACTTCGTGCAAGGCGGCGGCCGGGTCGGGAATGCTGCACAGCGTGTAGGTGCAGACCACCGTGTCAAAGTGCGCATCAGGTAGCGGCAAGCGCTCGGCCGACAACCCTACCAGTTCGACGTCAATACCCGCCCGCTGGCTGCGACGCCGCGCCAGACGATGCATCTGCAGCGCCGGATCGACGCCGACAAGTTGCGTGAGCTTTGCGCGGTCGTAGAACGGCAGGTTGCGGCCCGTGCCGATGCCAATTTCCAGCACACGACCCTGCGCCAGGGGAACCAGGCTGCGGCGTTTGCTTTGGACCATGGGCAAACCACAGGCGATGTCGATCAGCCAGGGCAGGATGTGTTGGTCGTACGCATTCATGCTTGCATTGTGGTTCAAGTTGCCGCCCTGCCGTGGCCCACACCGGCAGGGCCAAGCTTCAGCCGCGTTTGGCGACCAGCGTCAGGATGTCGTAACTGGCCACCACATCACCGTCCTGGTTGGTCACTTCAACGTCCCAGGCCACAACACCCTGGCCGACGCCGTTGGCGTCTTTCTTGTTGCGGTCGATCTTACGCTTGGCCGTCAGGCGCGCCTGGATGGTGTCACCAATGCCCACCGGCTTGACGAAGCGCAGCGTGTCCAGACCGTAGTTGGCCAGGACCGGGCCGGGCGCGGGCGACACAAATAGGCCCGCCGCGGCCGACAGCACAAAGTAGCCGTGCGCGATGCGCTTGCCGAAAGGCGAATCCTTGGCGGCGATCTCATCGAAGTGCATGTAGAAATAGTCGCCCGACAGGCCGCCGAACATCACGATGTCGGCTTCGCTGACGGTGCGACGGTGCGTCAATAGCGACTCGCCGATCTGCAGGTCTTCAAAGTGTCGGCGGAAGGGATGCGTGCCGGTTTCGATCAGCTTGGCACCGCGCATGTACTCGCCGGTGACGGCTGCGATCATGGTGGGCGAGCCCTGCACGGCCGTGCGCTGCATCAGGTGTTTGACGGCGCGGATGCCGCCGAGTTCTTCACCACCACCTGCGCGGCCGGGGCCACCATGTTTGAGCGGTGGCAGCGGCGAGCCGTGACCGGTGGATTCCACCGCCGCTTCGCGGTCCAGGATGTGCAGGCGGCCGTGCAGCGCGGCGGCCACCGGGATCACGCGAGCCGCGACTTGCGGGTCTTTGGTCACCAAGGTGCCGACCAGACTGCCCTGTCCTCGTGCCGCCAATTGCAGGGCTTCCTCAATGCCTTCATAGGGCATGAGGGTGCTGACCGGGCCAAAGGCTTCAACGTCGTGCACGCTGTCAGTCTGCAAAGGCTTTTGGCACAGCAGCAGCGTAGGCTGGAAGAAGGCACCATTGGTCACGCCATCGCCCACCGGCGCAAAGTCGGCACCACCGCCGAACACCAGATCGGCGCTTTGGCGCAGCAGGGCCACGCGCTCGGCCACGTCGGCCTGCTGCGCACGCGAGGCCAGTGCGCCCATCTTCACGCCCTCGACCGACGGATCGCCCACCACCACCTTGGCCAGTCGAGCCTTGAGTTTTTCGGCCACAGCATCCAGGTGCTGGCGCGGCACGATGGCGCGGCGGATCGCGGTGCACTTTTGGCCGGCCTTGACGGTCATCTCGCGGGCGACTTCCTTGACGAACAGGTCGAACTCTTCGTCGTCAGGCGTCACGTCGGGCGCGAGGATGGCGCAGTTGAGCGAGTCGGCTTCGGCATTGAACGGGATGCTGTGCTTGACTACGTTCGGGTGCACGCGCAGCTTGGCGGCGGTGTCGGCCGAACCAGTGAAGGTCACCACGTCCTGGCCGTTCAGGCGATCGAGCAGGTCACCTGTGGAGCCGATCACGAGTTGCAGCGCACCGACAGGCAAGATACCCGACTGCTCGACCAGCCGCACCATGGCTTCGGTCAGGTAGCTGGTGGCGGTGGCGGGCTTGCCGATGCAAGGCATGCCGGCCAGGAAGCTGGGCGCAAACTTTTCGAGCAGGCCCCAGATGGGGAAGTTGAAGGCATTGATGTGCACCGCGATACCGCCGCGCGGCACCAGGATGTGGGTGCCCGCAAAGCCGCCCTTCTTGCCCAGCGGGAAGGCCGGGCCTTCGTGGATAAGGTTGCCGCTGGGCAGCTCGTTGCTGCCAATGCTCGAGTAGGCGAACAGCGTACCCGCACCGCCTTCGATGTCCACCCAGCTGTCCGCGCGGGTGGCACCGGTGTGGGCCGAAATCGCGTACAGCTGCTCCTTGTGTTCACCCAGGTACTTGGCCAAGGCCTTCAGGCGCTGGGCGCGTTCCTGAAAGTCGAGTTTGAGCAAGTTGGGCAAGCCAACGGTGCGGGCGTAGTGCACCGCGTCGCCAAAGTCGATGGCCTCGGCATGGGTTTGGCACACAGGCTGCCCATTGACGGCGCTGCGCAAGGTCTGCGCCCCCTGCTGACCGAACCACTGCCCACCGATGAAACTCTGCAAAACTTGCGACATGAAGACACCTTGTTAATTAACCGACCAATTGGTTGGTTAATTCTAACGGTCGATGTTGGGCACACCCATAAAAAAAGGGACAGGGGTTTCCCCATGTCCCTTGTTGGGCGGTTGGCGGCGATCAGATGACTTCGAAAGCCATCAGGCCCGTGGCCGTGTTGGAGATAGGGATGTGGTAGTTGCGGTGTACCTCTTTCACGCGAGGGCCGGCCACTGACAAGGCAGCGCGCATGGCCAGCCACATCAGCAACTCCACGCCCTGAGTGCCGGTCTTTTCAACGAGGTCCAGACTGCTGAACTGAGTCGCCCACTCGGGGTTGCTGACCAGGCTGTCCATGAACTGCAGGTCGAACTCCTTGTTGATGAAGCCCGCACGCTCGCCATCCAGCTGGTGACTCAGCCCGCCAGAAGCCAGCACCGCCACCTTCTTGTCGCTGTCCCAGGAAGCAATCGCCTCGCCCACTGCTTTACCCAGCGCGTAGCAGCGCTTGGCCGACGGCAGCGGGAACTGCACGGTGTTGATGTTGATGGGCACGATGGTCACTGGCGCCTCGCCATCGGGCCAGAACAATTTGAGCGGCAGTGTGCAAGCGTGGTCCACCAACATTTCCTGGCAGGTGACGATGTCGAAGTCTTTTTCGACCAAGGTGTTGATGATTTGCCAGGACAAGTCCACCTCACCTTTGAAAGGCGGCATCGTCGGAATCCCCCAACCCTCGTCAGCGTTGTTGTACTGGGCGGCAGCTCCGACAGCAAAAGTCGGCATCTTGTCGAGGAAGAAGTTCAGGCCATGATCGTTGTAGAAAATGACCATGATGTCGGGTTTTTGCTCACCCAGCCACTTTTGTACGGGCGGGTACCCGGCAAAAAAAGGTGCCCAATAGGGCTGGGCCTGGAGGCCTTTATGGATAGCGCCACCGATGGCGGGGATATGCGAAGAGGCGAGACCGCCGATGAGTTGTGCCATGGTGATCCCTTTAAGCGGCGTAAGCCTGCAGCTTGGCTTTGAATTGTTCTTTGCTCATGCCCGTCTGCTGAGCCCCAATGTCTTGCATGTCCAAACCAAAAATCCCAGCAAACTTGGCCAGGTAGTAGGCATTGCCCCCCGCGTCGATCAGCTGCAGCACTTGGCGTGAGCGGATGGCCGCCTTTTGAGCATCGGTCAGGTTGTATTGAGTCATGTAGGCCTCTTCATCCTGCTGGAACGCGGCGCGGTTTTCCGCCGAGTTGAACGAAAAGCACATCTTGTTGAGGGCGTAGCCCTTGCGTGCGGAATCACCGTCAAATGGGGTGGTTCCTTCAATGCAGCGCTTTTCCATGCCAATCTCCTGTTCAGAATAGTTGCAGTTTCACACCACAAAAACATTCAATCAATAGATGATTTATCATCAATTTCATGAGAAAGTTAGATTGGATGAATCTGGACGTTCGTTTGCTGCGTCTGCTGGTTGCAGTGGTGGACACCGGCTCGATCACGGCTGCAGCCCATCGGCTGGATGTCACCCAATCTGCAGTGAGCCACCTGCTCGGCAAGTTGCGTGGCATCACGGGCGATGCCCTGTTCACCAAGTCCGGGCGCGGCATTGTGCCCACGGCGCGAGCGCTGACACTGGCCGAACGCGCCCGGGAATTGCTGGGTGATCTGGAGCGCTTTGGGCAAAGTGAAGACTTTGATCCGGCACGCTGGCAAACCACCGTCACGATTGCCGCCAACGACTTTCAGCGTGATACCTTGCTGCCTACGCTGATGCAACGTCTGCGTCAACAGGCCCCCGGCGTGTCCTTGCGCGTGATCGCCTCCGACGTCCCAACGCCAGAAATGCTGCGTCAGCAGGAGTGCCATCTGATCATCAGTCCACGCCCACCCGAGGGGACAGACATCGTCCAGAAACGCCTGTTCACCGACTGTTACCGCGTGTTTTATGACCCGGCCGTTCGCGATGCCCCCCGCACCCGCAAAGACTATCTGGCCGCTGAACATGTCACCGTGCTCTACGCCCCCCAGCGCCCGCTGGATCTGGACGAGCACCTGCGAAACAAGGGCATTGAGCGGCAATTCAGGGTCAGGGTACCGGGCTTTGCAGGCGTGCCGTCTTTCGTGCGCGGGACCGATTTATTAGCCACAGTCCCCGGTCTGTTGCGTCAGCACCTGATGCGCGATCTGGCCGACACAGAAGTCCCCGTGCCCTGCCCTGCCCTGCCGATGTACATGATCTGGCATCTCAGGCATCAGCAGGACCCGGCGCACCGCTGGTTGCGCAGCGAGCTAGACCGCATTGCCAGGCAATTGTTCCCTTCGCCCGGAGGGTTGTGATGCGCCCACCGCCTGGCAGCTGCAACGCCCACAGGTCTGCGGCACAATCGTGTGCCATGAAACTCTACAACTTCTGGCGCAGCGGCACCTCGCACCGCACACGCATCGCGCTCAACCTCAAGGGCCTGAACACTGAATATGTGGCGGTGCACCTGGCCAAGGAAGAACACCTGAAAGACGCCTTCAAGGAGGTCAACCCCCAGCAACTGGTGCCCGCTTTGGACACCGGCTGCGAGGTGCTGATCCAATCGCCCGCCATCATCGAATGGCTGGAAGAAAAATACCCCGAACCTGCGCTGCTGCCGCACGAGCCGGAGCGCCGGGCTCAGGTGCGCGCGCTGGCAGCCATCGTGGGCTGCGACATTCACCCTGTCAACAACCGTCGCATTCTGGAATACCTGCGCCACAGCTTTGGTGCCAATGACGACGCCATCAACGCCTGGTGCGGCACCTGGATTGGCGCCGGTTTTGACGCCTACGAAGCCTTGCTGGCCGCCGACACCCAACGGGGACGTTTCAGCTACGGCGACACCCCTACGATTGCTGATTGCTACCTGATCCCGCAAATCGAAAGCGCTCGCCGCTTCAAAGTCGATTTGAGCCGCTGGCCGCTGATCATGGCCGTAGAAAAGGCGTGCATGGAACTGGAAGCTTTCCAAAGGGCTGCCCCCAGCCAGCAGCCCGACGCTAGCGCGTAAGCCCATTGCACCAAGGTGGTGCAACGATGTCAGCTTTCTTCAAACCGAGCACACGAAAATACAGAAAAGTGTTATCTGTGAGTTTGTCGTGCTCGAACGCCTTGTTTATCGATCTCAAGCCACCCACAAGCTGGGAAGCTTGCACCTTTTCAATCTGCTGAGCCAGTGCCGAGAAAAAAACAAACGACTCGGCATCACGGGCCATTTGCTCTACACGGAAGAAATTTTTGTGCAGTGCATTGAGGGACATAAAGACAGTCTGGACGCGCTGTGGGAAAGCCTTCAGCGAGATGAACGCCATCACCAGATAGAGCTACTCTCCCGCGGCCCCGTTGCGGACCGGCGCTTCAAAGACTGGACCATGGCTTTTTCAAGCTACAGCTATTTCAACAAATACAACATGCCGGGCTTTTTCCCAGTTGAACACGATGGCATGAACGAAGCCGCCAAAAAATGCGCTGAGGTGTGAGCCTCAGGCAAAAGTCTCGGTGTCGACCTCACTATTGGCTTGCGCGTTATAGCGGTCTCCAAGCACCGTTTTTTCATTGATCAGCGCTTCGACGCGAGCGATCAACTCAGCGGAAAGCTGAACATCCACAGCCCCCAGGTCATCCAGCAAGTGCTCTACGGAGGTGGTACCCGGGATGGGAATCAGGTCATCCCCCTTGTGCAACAACCAAGCCAGTGCCAGTTGGGAAGGACTGCAGCCTGCCTCTTGGGCCAGCGCGTTGTAGGCGGGTAAGAGTTTGAGGTTGGCCGCATAGTTCTCAGGCGAAAAACGCGGCATGGTGCGGCGGATATCCTTGGCATCCAATGCCGCGATGTCCAGGGGGCCGCACAAGAAGCCACGCGCCACCGGGCTGAAAGGCACGAACGTGACGCCGAGCTCGCGGCAAGCTGCAAGCACGGCGATTTCGGGATTACGTGTCCACAGCGAATATTCCGTCTGTAAGGCCGTAATGGGGTATTCCGCATGCGCTTTGCGCAGCGTAGTCGCAGACACCTCGGACAAACCCACGGTGCGAATCTTGCCTGCGCGCACCAGATCCGCTAATGCACCAACGCTCTCTTCAATCGGCACCTGTTTGTCCCAGCGGTGCAGGTAGTAAAGATCGATCACATCGGTCTGCAGACGGCGTAGCGCGTCTTCGCAGGTTTGACGGATCGTGGCGGGGCGACCGTCAATCACCCGCACCTTGCTGCCATCGGCCTGGGTCACGCCCTGCATGCCGCACTTGCTGGCCAAGGTGAATTTGTGGCGGTGCGGCTTCATCACCTCACCCACCAGAGTTTCGTTGGCGCCAAAACCATAAAGTGCTGCGGTGTCGAAAAAAGTCACGCCGGCATCGAGTGCAGCGAGGAGCACGCGCTCGCCTTGCTCGCGCGACACGGGGGCGCCATAAGCATGACTGAGGTTCATGCAGCCAAGACCAATGGCGCTGACGGAAAATGGACCAAGTTGTCGTGTTTTCATGCCATCATCTTAAAAGCTTTTGCAAGATTAACTCTGAAGGCTTGGCCACATGTCGATCACCCCATGCGGGCACTTGCGCTCGCATTTACCGCAGGCCGTGCAACCTGCGGGGTCATGCAATACGGCGTACTTTCGCCCCTCCTGTACCTGCAGGCTGAGCACATGGTCCCGACACGCCGCCACGCACCAGCCACAGCCGGTGCAGCGCAAGGTGTCAATATGGGGCCGCATGCCGACAGCCTGACACTCAGGTTTGGGCGTTTGCAATTGCGCCGCGGCGCAATTGGTCACGCTCCATGCTTTCGAACAGAGCCTTGAAGTTGCCTTCGCCAAAACCTTCGTCAGCTTTGCGCTGGATGAACTCGAAGAACACCGGCCCCAACAAGGTCTGGCTGAAGATCTGCAACAGCAAGCGCTTCTCGCCATTGGCGGTGGAACCATCGAGCAAGATGCCGCGTGTCTGCAATTCGCCCACAGGTTCGCCATGGCCGGGCAAGCGCTCGGCCAGCATCTCGTAATAGATATCGTTGGGCGCGGTCATGAGCGGAATGCCAGCCATCTGCAAGGCATCCACACTGGTCAGGAGATCGTCGGTCAGCAAGGCAATGTGCTGAATGCCCTCGCCATTGAACTGCATCAGGTATTCCTCGATCTGCCCACCGTTCCGACCCGACTCTTCGTTCAAGGGAATGCGGATCAAGCCATCGGGCGCGGTCATGGCGCGACTGGTCAGGCCGGTGTATTCGCCTTTGATGTCAAAGTAGCGGATCTCGCGGAAGTTGAAGATGCGTTCGTAAAAAGCGCCCCAAAAAGCCATGCGCCCCTTGTAGACGTTGTGCGTGAGGTGGTCGATGGTTTTGAAGCCATGTCCCACCGGATGGCGCTCCACACCAGGCAGCCATTCAAAGTCGATGTCGTAAATGCTTTTGCCATCTTCAAAACGGTCAATCAGGTACAGCGGTGCGCCACCTATGCCCTTGATGGCGGGCAAGCGCAATTCCATGGGCCCCGTGGGAATTTCCAGAGGTTGCGCACCCTGCTCCAAAGCTCGTGCGTAGGCCTTGTGCGCATCGCGTACCCTGAACGCAATGGCGCATGGGCCGGGGCCGTGCTCAGCGGCGAAGTACCCCGCCGGACTACGCGGCTCGCGGTTGACAATGAAATTGATGTCGCCTTGACGGTAGAGCACCACATCTTTGGAGCGGTGCTTCGCGACCAAGCTAAAGCCGAGTTTCTCGAACAAGGACTCCAGTACGCCCGAGGTGGGGGATGCAAACTCGACGAATTCAAAGCCACACAGGCCCATGGGGTTGTCAAACAGATCTGCCATGACATTTCTCCAGATAAAGGCAGGCCCTGCCCTTGCATTGGCAGGACCCTCAATAAAAACAGGAAGGGAGAAAATGCTACAGCCCCATGACCAAAGGGCGGTGGAGCTGTAGCTTAGAGGCAGGCTGGTGGCGCACAGGGCTTGCCCCGCGTGCTGCGCGCGAGGTGAATGCCGACGATCAAGACCTGGATGGACATGGGGCGAGATGGTGCATCTGCTGGCGCCCCTTGTCAAGCCATCATCAAGCCTGACGGGTCCACCCCGGCAAAGGCGCCGTACGGTGGAGCACGTCCGTGTGAAGCCACAAAGCACTCCGACGGGCACGTTCGGCCACCACATCCAGCGGCAATTGTTGGTAGTCATCATTGAACACTTCGAAGCTGTAGTCACCCCGATAGCCAATACGATCCAGGCGCAGCACCAGCTCAGCCAGTTGAGTGCTATGCACCCCTTCGCCAGGGAACACGCGAAAGGTACGTGCCGTAGTCATGCGCTCTTCAAACGTGGGCGTCTCTTGCCACATGAAGTCCGAAAGTTGCACCAGGAAGATCTTCTCGGGGTCCAGCTCTTCGATGGCATCCAGCGAAGATTTGGCCGCGAAGATATGGAACGAATCCAGGCCAATGCCCAGGTTAGGACAGTCGGCTCGGCACACCACGTCCCAGCTGACGGGAAACTCGTTGACGGTACGCCCCCAGGAAAGGGCTTCATACGCCACCTTGATGCCCAATGGCAGCGCCAGCATGGCCAGTTTTTGCAAATCTGCGGCGATCTGGTCAAGGTCTTGAGTGGGATGGCGCGAGGTGGACGAGCAAGCCAGCAACACTTTGCTGCCCGTGGCGGCGCACATCTCCAGCATGGACTTGGCAATATCCACCTTGTAGCTGTGCAGGTGGCCTGAAAGGCCCTCAAAGTCACGCAGCACCTGAAAACCCGTAGGACGCAAGCCACTGTCCTGCACTGCCCGCACAGCAGCTTGAACACCACCAGGATGTGTCACAAGATCCCGCGCCATCAACATGACTTGAGAGAAGCCCGCTGCCTTCATCGCGGTCAGCTTGGCCTCCAGAGAACCCGCCATGGTGATGGTGTCCATCCCGTAGCCATTGAGCATGTTCATGATCATGCCCTTTATCACTTGTGGACCAGCTCGAAGGCTACAGAGCCCAAGACGTTGCGCGTCAGCGCCCCGCGATCCTCCGGATGCAACTGGCTGGACTCCACAAATTCCACACCACGTGCCTTCAGCGCCGACACAGCAGCAGCCACATCCGGCACACCCAAACCTATGCGTTGCAGGCACTCCGGACTGTCGTCTCCCGACTCCATCCACGGATCGGGCTCGACCAATTGCCAGAGAAAACTGCCGCATGGGCTCTTCATCAATTTACCTTTGGGCAGGATGCCGAAGCGTTCTTCATCGGGGATGCTGCTGAAGTCGAACATGTGTTCAAAGTAGGTCATCCAGTCGCTGCTGCGGCCAGCGCCGATGTACTGCACCACACCAAAGTAGCTCATGCCCGCCAATGCTGGGGGATGTTGATCCACCGTAGGGATGGGCTTGAAGTCGATGTCGTAAATCGAGAACTCTTGCCAGCGATCCACAAAGTAAAAGCGGCTACGCCCGGGGCCATGAATAGCAGGAATGTGCAGCTCCATGGCTTGGGCATGGCTGGGCACACCCCAGGCCCCCAGCGCCACACAACGGGTGTGTGCCTTCAGGGCATCCTGCACCCTGAACGCCACCGCCGACAAAACGGGCTGACCATCCACCGTGGCACTGACACGGGCATCGTCGGGACTGGCGTTGACGACCAGATTCATGTCGCCTTGACGGTACAACGTCACCTCGCGTGAGCGGTGACGCGCCACAGGCCGAAAGCCTATGTTCTCCAGCACCTGCCCCAGCGCCTGCGGGCGGCTGGTGGCATATTCGATGAATTCGATACCGGCAATGCCCAGGCGATTAGGCATCTCCGGAACGGACTCGCGATCAGGTTTGTTCAGTGTCATAAGTGCTCCGCTGCAAGCCGTCTGGGCATCAATAGCTCAATCGTGCCACACGTCGCAGTTCCTGCGCTGTCGTGGTCGGCAAATCAAAATATTCCAGATAGGCCGGAATCTGCTCGAACAGCATGTCCGAGCCCACCTGGGTGCGGCAACCACGCGCCTGTGCGGCGGCGAGAAAAGCCGTGGTTTCGTGGCGCATGACCACCTCGCCCACAAAGGTTTCAGGCGACAGGCGGGAAACATCCATGGGTAAGGGATCGCCCTCGTTCATGCCCATGGGCGTGGCGTTGACCACCAAATCAAAGCCTGCAGGATCATTGGAGCCCGTCTGCACAACGATGGCGGGGTAATTGTCTTTGAGGCGTTGGGCCAAGGCTTCGCAGCCTGCGGTATTGACATCAAACAGACTGATGGCGGCAATCCCTGCGCCCGCCAAGGAGGCTGCAATGGCACTGCCCACGCCGCCCGTGCCCACGACCAGCACGCGTTTGCCGGTCAGGTCAAAACCCTTGCGCTGAACACCGCGCACAAAACCAGCGCCGTCAAACATATCGCCCACCAGGCGACCATCGGCCAGTTTCTTGACGGCATTGCACGCTCCGGCCACGCGAACTGTGGGCGTGACCTCGTCGAGCAAGCTAACCACCGACACTTTATGCGGCATCGTGATCAAGGCGCCGCAAATATTGGTCAGTGAAAAAACCGACTTCAGAAAGACCGTAAAGTCTTCCGACTTACACCCCATGGGCACCACCACGGTATTGATCCCAGCCTCTTCAAAATAGGGGTTGTAGATCATCGGCGACTTGAATGTGTGCGTCGGATAGCCAATGTGGGCGATGAGTTGCGTGTTGCCGTTGATCATCTCAGAATGTCATTCAATCGATTCAAAGGGTGACGGCGCAAAGCACCGTCACCTCAGAGAACAAAGTACTGATCAATATTCCGATCAGTACAGCGAGCGTCACTTGCGCAGTTTGGCCAGATCGGCCTGCAACTCGGACACGGTTGCAGCAATATCCGCACCGTGCTTGGCGATCACGGGCTTCATTTTCTCGCGCAGAGCAGCCATTTCAGTAGCGGACAGTGTGCTCACTTGCATGCCGTTCTTTTTCAGGTTATCCAGCAAGCTAGCTTCCAGTTCACGGGCCTTTTGACGCTGGAACTTGGACGATTCAACTGCAGCATCGGAAACAATTTTTTGCTCGGCAGCAGACAGCTTGTCCCAGAATTTCTTGCTCATCACCACCGACTGCGGGTTGTACTGGTGCCCCGTCAAAGCCAGATGCTTTTGAACTTCGTAGAACTTGGCACCATTGATGGTGGCGACCGGGTTCTCTTGTCCGTCAACGGCTTTTTGCTCCAGAGCTGCGTACACCTCAGGCCATGGTAGCGGCGTGGGGTTGGCGCCCAAGGCCTTGACCCAGTCCACATTGATGGCGTTAGGGATCACGCGCAGCTTCAAGCCTTCAATGTCAGCCACTTTAGTGATCGGGTGTTTGCTGTTGGTGATGTTGCGAAAACCCAGTTCGTAGTAGCCCAGCCCCACAATGCCTTTGTCTTGCAACTTGGCGTGCATTTTTTTGCCGAATTCACCATCCACGACGGTGTCGGCTTCTTTGCCATTAGCAAACATGAAGGGGAAATCGAAGACTGCAAAGTCCTTGATCTGCGATGCAAAGATGCCCGAGTTCATGGAGGCCATCTCCAGCGTGCCGGCTTGCAGCGCGGTCACGTTAGCCTGATCGCTACCAAGGGTACCGCCAGGAAACACATTGACCTTGAGTTGACCGGCGCTGTTTTTTTCAACCAGTTCCTTGAATTTTTCCATGCCCAAAATGATGGGATGTCCCGCTGCGTTCTGGTTGGCAAACTTGATGGTCTTGACTTCAGCTGATGCCATACCGGCGGCTGCCAAGGCCACTGTGGCCAGAACGGTTTTGATGAATACGCGTTTCATGTGTTTGTCTCCAGTAAAGGAACGGGACGCCAGGAGTGTTGAGCGGCAGGTGGCGGCATCCACAATGATCCACCTGCTTCAGGAAAAACTTCAGTGATAAAACCAGCGTAGTGGGCCAAGCACCAGCCCAGGAAATGCCACCAGCAGGAACAGCACCACAATTTGTGCCGTCATGAAAGGCAAGACACCTCGGGCGACCTGATCGATCTTCATCTTGCCCACACCAGCCACCACGTTGAGCACGGTGCCAACCGGAGGGGTGGTCAATCCAATCGCACCGTTCATCACAAACAGCACACCAAAATAGATGGGGTCGATACCGGCAGCCTTGACCACCGGAATCAGCACAGGTGCCAAAATCAAAATTGTGGGGGTCAGGTCCATGGCCATGCCAACCAACAAGATCAAAACCATGATGATCACAAGCAGCAAGGTGGGGCTGTCCATAAAGGGTTGCAGCAACTCAATCAACTGTTGCGGCAATTGCGCCACTGTGATCAGCCACGCGCTGACTGCAGCGGCCGCCACCAGGAACATGATGATGGCCGTGGTCTTGCTCGCGGCGACCATCACTTCATAAAGCTGATGCAGCTTCAACTCGCGGTACACCACTGTGGACACAAACAATGCGTATACAGCCGCAACCACTGCTGCTTCGGTCGGTGTAAAGATGCCCATCTTCAAGCCCACCAGCACAATCACCGGCAACACCATGGCCCAGGTGGATTCACGCAGCGCTTTCAAACGCTCGGCGCGTGTAGCTTTGGGTGGCGTTTGCGCACCTTCGCGGCGAGCCACCAGCCACCAGGTAACGGCAATGGCCACGCCCATCATCAAGCCGGGCACGATGCCTGCCAGAAACAGCTTGCCAATCGACAGGTTGCCGGCCACACCAAAAATCACAAATGGAATCGAGGGTGGAATGATGGGCGCGATGATGCCCGCAGAGCCAATCAAGCCCCCAGCGCGCGCTTTGTCATGGCCGGCCTTGACCATCATGGGTAGCAAGAGCGCCGCCAGTGCGGCCGTGTCGGCCACTGCAGAGCCCGACAGCGAGGCCATCATGACGGCGGCCAGAATGGTCACAAAGCCCAGACCGCCCTGGACATGCCCCACCAGGCTGAGCGCCAGATTCACGATGCGTTTGGACAAGCCCCCCACGTTCATGATCTCGCCCGCCAGCATGAAAAATGGCACCGCCAATAAGGGAAAGCTGTTGGCCCCTTCGAGCACGTTCTGCGCAAGGATTTGTGCGTCAAACATGTCCAGATGCCACATCAAGGCCACGCCAGACAACAGCAAGGAGTAGGCGATAGGAATGCCCAATGCAATGGCTGCAATCAAGGCACCCAGAAAGATCAAAATCGTCATGTCCTTACCTCAATTCTTTTGCTGCAAATGCGTCTGAAGCTCAAGCTCTGGAGCTTCCAGACCGCTAGGCAAGTGCTCAGCACCAGGCAAAGGTTTGCCTGTGAGCAACGCCCACAGATCCAGCAACAGCAAAACGCCAGATGACGCAGCAAAGACCACACCGCTACTCATGGCCCAAGCTGTTGAAAAGCCAGTCACTGGTGCAATATCGCCAAGGCTCAATTGCGTCTGAACCCAGCTGCCTTTGAGCATCAACCAAGTCACCCACAGCATTAACAAGTGACTGAACACCATCACGGCGCGTTGCACTTTTTGGGGCAGCTTGATAAGCAACATGTCCGTGCCCATGTGTGCGCGTTCACGCACGGCGATCGTTGCCCCGAGAAACACCACCCACAGGAACAACCAGCGGGAAAGCTCCTCTGACACTGTGATGCCGGTGTTGAAGCCATAACGCAAGACCACGTTACCGAACACCATCACCACCATCACACCCAAACAGGCCACCATCAGCACCGTCAAGGCTTTGCAGTACCTATTTATCCAACGATCCAACATGGAACTCTCCAGAATTTCCCATAATGTACTAACTGGTTAGTTTTGATTTGAGCGGGTTTTCCCTTGGATCCCCTCTCTTCAAGGTCTACCTGTTATGCTGATTTGCTATTTCTTGCAGTACGCTTGTACCAGTTCAACTACCTGCTGGCGTCGAAGGGTTTGGGCCTTTTGATCAGCATGCTCGCGACCAAAAATCACACCGAAGGTATGTCGATTGGCCACGTTGAAGACCGTCAAAGCCGAAATGGCAGCATGGATATCCACCGGATCAAGCCCAGACCGGAACACGCCTTGAGCGACGCCCCGCTCATAAAGCTCACGAATGGCATCAATGGCGTTGGTATTGAGCTGCCGAATACTTTTGCTTTGGCGTAGATAGTTGGCCCGGTGAATGTTTTCACTGCTGACAAGCCGGATGAAGTCTTCGTTGTCCCGATGATGGTCATAGGTGAACTCCACCAGACTCTGCAAAGCCTGCATAGGCTCCATATCACTCAGATGCAAATCGGCCTCGATACGCCGCATGCGGCCATAGGCCTCTTCCAACACGGCCAGGTACAGACCATCCTTGCTGCCAAAATAGTAGTAAATCATGCGCTTGCTGGTGCGCGTGGCTGCGGCAATCTCATCAATGCGAGCACCCGCCAGTCCTTTGTCGGCAAACTCATGCGTCGCCACCTCCAGGATCTCCGCCATGGTGCGGGCCGGGTCATTGGTGCGCGCTTCGCGTTCGGTGGCTGCTTTGCTCATGTTTACCAAAATGTACCAACTGGTTCATCTCCAAGTATAGAAGAAGCCCGTCACCCACCCAACGCGTGTGCAGCGAAGAAGTGGAAATCGATGGAACAATCGCACCCATGCAATTGACGTTTGAGTTCGGTTTGTTGGCCTTGGCGGCTTGGCTGGTCGGCCTATCCAAAGGCGGCCTGCCCACCATCGGCATGCTGGCCGTGCCTTTGCTGACGCTGGTCATGCCGCCGATGCAAGCCGCGGTGCTGTTGCTGCCCATCTACATCCTGTCGGACATGGTGGGCATTTATCTGTACCGCAAAGCCTTCAGCGCCGTTCATCTGCACATCCTGATGCCGGCCGGGCTGGTGGGCATTGGTCTCGGCTGGGCCACTGCCTCGCGGGTGTCAGATGCTGTTCTCGCGCTCATGATTGGTGCTGTGGGCATCGGCTTTTGCCTGAACACCTGGCTACGCTCATCCCCCGCCGCTACGGCTGTCCACGCACACAAGGGTTGGGGAAGGTTCTGGGGTGCGTTGTCAGGCTTTACAAGTTTCATCTCGCATGCAGGTGGGCCACCGTTCCAGGTGTACATGCTCCCGCAAAAGTTGCCCAAGCTGGTGTTTGCCGGAACGTCAACGCTATTCTTTGCTGCCATCAATGCGGCCAAGTTGCTGCCCTACCAGCTCATCCAACCCTACGATGGCAAAAGCCTGAGTCAAGCGGCCTGGCTGGTGCCCTTTGCGCTGCTCGGGACGGTCATGGGAGCTTGGCTGACGCGGCGCCTGGCCGATGCCTGGTTTTATCGTCTGGTGCAGATCGGCTTGTTTTTCATCTCGATCAAGCTGGTCTGGAGCGCCCTGCCCAGCTTGTTGTGAACAGCCCTCGGCACCACAGCGCAAGCCAAAAACAACTTTAGACCAGCGGCACCGTCAACTGACGGATCACATCGGTCGTGTCCGGGCGCACGCCACGCCACCAGGCAAAGGCCTCGGCTGCCTGCTCGGCGAGCATACCCACACCATCGGCCAGGTGCGTAACTCCCGCTTGTTGCGCCAGCTTCAGAAACGGCGTCAGGCCCTTGCCATAGGCGAGCTCGTACGCAAGTGCGCCGGGCGCAAACACGCTGGCAGGCAACGGGGGCAATTGCGCCGTCAGGCTGGCCGAGGTGGCATTGAAGACCACATCAAACTGATGGCCCTGCAATTGCTCATAGCCCAGCCCCACAACAGGCACCGCACCCAGTTGATGCTGCTGAGCCAAAGACGCCAGTTCCTGTGCCTTGGCCACCGTACGGTTAACCACCACCAGCTGCGAAGGTTGCTCTGCCAACATGGGCAACAGCGCACCACGTGTGGCACCGCCAGCCCCCAACACCAGCACACGCTTACCCTGCAGAGGGCAGCCCAGGTTGTGCACCACATCGCGCACCAGGCCCACGCCGTCAAAGTTTTCGGCATAGACCAGAGCGCCCTCAAACTTCATCGCGTTGACAGCACCTGCCATTTGCGCACTGGGCGCCAAATCCGTCGCATAAGCAAACGCGTCCAGCTTGAAGGGCGCGGTCACATTCATGCCCTTGCCGCCCGCAGCGCGAAAAGCGTCTACCTCCGCTGCAAACCCATCCAGAGGGGCCAGCAATTTGATGTAGTCCATGTCCTGATGAGCCACCTTGGCAAACGCCAGATGAATGAACGGGGACTTGCTTTGCTCGATGGGGTTGCCGATCACGGCGTAGCGGTCAGTCATGGGTAAATCCACAAATAAAAACGGGGGCCAAAGCCCCCATGCGCATGGTTGATCGGAGTTTAACGCAAGCGTTTTAACCCCGAATCCACACTCAACCGTTCAGCTGTTGCTCCAGCTGGTGCAGCACCTGGTAGCACGGCAACACCTGGGCCAGGCTGCTGTTGGGCTCACGGCCTTCGCGGATCGCAGCGAAGAACTCGCGGTCCTGCAGCTCGATGCCGTTCATGCTCACATCCACCTTGGACACATCGATCTTCTCTTCCTTGCCGCTGAACAGGTCGTCGTAGCGGGCAATGTAAGTGCCGGTGTCGCCAATGTAGCGAAAGAATGTACCCAGTGGGCCATCGTTGTTGAACGACAGACTCAGCGTACAGATGGCGCCATTGGCCGCCTGCAGCTGAATGCTCATGTCCATGGCAATGCCCAGATCCTTGTGGATGGGGCCCTGGATGGCGTTGGCTTTGACGATGGGGCTGCCGGCCTGGTAGGCGAACAGGTCCACGGTGTGGGCAGCATGGTGCCACAGCAGGTGGTCGGTCCAGCTGCGCGGCTGGCCCAGCGCGTTCATATTGGTGCGGCGGAAGAAGTAGGTCTGCACATCCATCTGCTGGATGTTGAACTCACCGGCAGTGATCTTCTTGTGCACCCACTGGTGACTGGGGTTGAAGCGACGGGTGTGACCACACATGGCCACCAGACCGGTTTGCTTTTGTACAGCCAGAGCTTGCTCGCCTTCGGCCAACACATCGCACAGCGGGATTTCCACTTGAACGTGTTTGCCCGCTTCCAGGCAGGCCACGGTTTGCGAGGCGTGCATTTGCGTGGGCGTGCACAGGATCACGGCATCCACCTCCTTGATGGCCAGGCTGTCGGCCAGATCGGTCGTGACGTGCTTGATGCCGTATTTATCAGCCACCTCTTGCGTCTTGGCCAGGTCACGGCTGATGAGGGAAACGACTTCCACATCAGCAATGTTCTTGATGCCGTCCAGGTGTTTGATGCCGAAGGCGCCAGCGCCAGCGAGTGCGACTTTGATGGTCATATTTCTTCTCCAGTTGGGGACAGAGCTAAAGATCTGTCCCGCAAAGTGATTGATTAATTGTTTTCCAAAATGGCGTGACCCACAGCCGTATTACTGGCAGGCACGTGATAGAAGCGATGCGCCACTTTGGGCAGAGGCCCAGTGACTTGGCCGTTGTTGATATCGGCCATCGCGCCGCGAGCGATCAGCCACATGACGAGTTCAATACCTTCGCTGCCAGCTTCGCGAACATAGTCAATGTGCGGCACCTGCGCGCAGGCCACGGGGTCGTTGATCATCAGGTCCAGCCAGTTGTTGTCCCACTCGCGGTTGATCAGGCCCGCGCGTGCGCCTTGCAACTGGTGACTCATGCCGCCCGTGCCCCAGATGTGCACGTTCAGGTCTTCGTCGTAGCTCTCGACCGCCTTGCGGATGGCCTGGCCGAGGTTGAAGCAACGCTGACCACTGGGCACCGGGTACTGCACCACGTTCACCGCAAACGGGATCACCGGGCAGGGCCAGGCGTCTTTGACGGGGTCTTTCTCGCCACACATCAGGCTCAGGGGCACCGTCAGGCCATGGTCCACATCCATCTTGTTGACGATGGTCAGGTCAAAGTCCTGCTGGATCACGCTCTGCGCGATGTGCGACGCCAGTTCCGGGTGGCCCTTGACCACTGGCACCGGGCGTGCACCGTAGCCTTCATCGGCCGGTTTGTACTCGGCGGCCGTGCCAATGGCAAAGGTCGGGATCATGTCCAGGCTGAAAGCCGTGGCATGGTCGTTGTAGACTAGGAAGATCACGTCGGGCTTGTTGTCCTTCATCCACTGCTTGGAGAAGTCGTAACCCGCAAACAGCGGCTTCCAGTAGTCTTCTTTTGTCTTGCCCAGGTCCATGGCCGCGCCAATGGCGGGCACGTGGCTGGTGTAAACAGATGCGGTGATGCGTGCCATGTGCTTAGCCTTTCTTGGCAGCGCGACCTGCTGCACCTTGGGGTTGGTTCTTTTCCTGGGCGTCGCCGTCTTCGCCAATGTAGCGGTTGCCTTCGGCGCTGCGGCCACCGGCCAGCATCATGGCGCGGTATTCCTCTTCGGTCATGCCGGTCATGGAGCCTGCCATTTGCTGAAAACTCAGGCCATCGGTCGCGCCAATTTTGGCCAGGAAATAGATGTTGCCACCGGTGCGCATGCACCAGTTCAGGTCACGCGCCAGCACAGCCTGCTTTTGCTCCTCGGTCATGGCCCACTCGTCCAGGTAGGCACGCTCGTTGGCCTTGAAACGTTCGCGGTTCTCGGCCTTCATGAGCGACATGCAGAACTGATTGAGCCAGTAACCTTTGCGTGATTGTTCGGCATCAAAAATAATCGTGCCGGGCACGTCCTTGTAGGGTTTGTCCAATGCCATCTCAGACCTCCTCAGGCCAATACAGTTTCATGGGGTTGTCCACCAGCAGCTTTTTCTGCAACTCAGCCGTGGGCGCGATCTGGGGGATGAAGTCGACCAGCAAGCCATCATCGGGCATGTGGTCCTTCAGGTTGGGGTGCGGCCAATCGGTGCCCCACAACACGCGGTCCGGGAATTCTTCCACCACGCGGCGGGCAAAAGGCACCACGTCCTGGTAGGCGGCTTGCTCGCCATTCAAGGCCTTGGGGCCGGTCACGCTCAGGCGCTCAGGGCAGCTGACCTTGCTCCACACGTTTTTGTGTTCGCGCATGAACTTGAGGAACAGCTGGAACTCAGGACCGTCAATAGGCTTGCTCACATCCGGGCGACCCATGTGGTCAACCACCACGGTGGTGGGCAGTGCGGTGAAAAAGTCCCACAGCTCGGGCAGGTCCACAGCCTCGAAGTAGATGACCACATGCCAGCCCCATTTGGCGATGCGGCCGGCGATCTCCATCAGTTCGTCTTTGGGCGTGAAGTCCACCAAGCGCTTGACGAAGTTGAAGCGCACGCCGCGCACACCGGCGTCGTGCATGGCCTGAATTTCGGCATCGCTCACACTGCGGCGCACCGTGGCCACGCCACGCGCCTTGCCGCCGCTGGACAAACAAGCGTCCACCATGGCCCGGTTGTCGGCGCCGTGGCAAGTGGCCTGCACCACCACATTGCGTGCAAAGCCCAGGTGATCGCGCAGGGCGTACAGCTCGTGCTTGCTGGCATCACATGGGGTGTACTTGCGCTCGGGCGCGTACGGAAACTCAGCGCCCGGTCCGAACACATGGCAGTGCGCGTCCACCGCGCCAGCGGGCAGTTTGAATGTGGGCTTGCCCGGACCGGTGTACCAGTCCATCCAGCCAGCGGTTTTGGTGAAGTCACCTGTTGTGGGTTTGCTCATCTCTCGGCTTTCTTCAGTCGATGTACTTCAGACCTGCAGCTGCCAGCGGCTCGCGCATCTTGTACATGTCCAGGCCCAGCACGCCGCTGGCCAGTTTTTCGCGCTTCTCGCCTTCGTTGGCTTCGCGGGCCAGAGCGGTGGCCAGCGTTTTGGCCGCCATGGCCTTGGGCACGCAAACCACGCCATCGTCGTCGGCCACGATCACATCGCCCGGGGTCACCCAGGCACCCGCGCAGACGATAGGGATGTTCACCGAACCGGGGGTGGCCTTGATGGTGCCCTTGGACGAGATGTAGCGGCTCCAGACTGGAAAGCCCATCTTGCGCAGGAATTGGGTATCGCGCACACCGGCCTCGATGATCAGGGCACGGGCGCCACGCGACATGAAGCTGGTGGCCAGCAGGTCGCCAAAGTAACCATCGCTGCACTCGGCCGTGACGGTGGCCACGACGATGTCGCCGGGCTGCACCTGTTCAGCGGCCACGTGCATCATCCAGTTGTCGCCAGGCTGCAGCAGCACGGTCACGGCCGTGCCGGACACATTCACGTCCTGCTGAATGGGACGCATATAGGGTTTCATAAGGCCCACGCGGCCCATGGCCTCGTGCACAGTGGCGCTGCCCAGGGCAGCGAGCTGATCGGTCACCTCGCGGTCAGCGCGGGTGATGTTGCGGTAAACCACACCAAGTTCGTACATGTTCTTTCCTTCCAATCGGTTGGTGACAGAGCTAAAGATCTGTCACGCAAAGTTATTTAGATGCCTTTGGCTTTGAGTACCGCATCCATGCGGGTGAACACGCGGCGGGCGTTGCCTTCGAACACCTTGTAGCGCTGCTCATCGCTCAGATTGGGCGTGGCCAGCACATAGCGCTTGGTGTCGTCGTAATAGTTGCCGGTTTCGGGGTCGATGCCGCGCACGGCGCCGATCATTTCCGAAGCGAACAGGATGTTGTCCACCGGGATGACTTTGGTGAGTAGGTCGATGCCGGGCTGGTGGTAGACGCAGGTGTCAAAGAACACGTTGTTCAGCAGATGGTCCTTGAGCAGGGGCTTCTTGAGTTCCTGCGCCAGGCCACGGTAACGGCCCCAGTGGTAAGGCGCTGCACCGCCGCCGTGGGGCACGATGAACTTGAGCGTTGGAAAGTCCTTGAACAGATCGCCCTGGATCAGCTGCATGATGGCCGTGGTGTCGGCGTTGATGTAGTGAGCGCCGGTGGTGTGGAAGCACGCATTGCAGCTGGTGGACACGTGAATCATCGCGGGGATGTCGTGCTCGACCATCTTCTCGTAGATGGGGTACCAGTGCTTGTCGGTCAGCGGTGGGCTGGTCCAGTGGCCGCCGCTGGGGTCCGGGTTGAGGTTGATGCCGACCATGCCGTATTCCTTGACGCACTTGTCGATCTCGGCCACGCAGGTTTTCGGGTCGACACCAGGCGACTGCGGCAGCATGGCCGCGCCGATGAAGTTGTCGGGAAACAGCTGCGCCACACGGTAGCAGAGCTCGTTGCAAATGGCCGCCCAGGTGGACGACACATTGAAGTCGCCAATGTGGTGGGCCATGAAGCTGGCACGCGGGCTGAACACGGTCAGGTCGGAGCCGCGCTCCTTCATCTTGGCGAGCTGGTTGGTCTCGATGGTTTCGCGCAGTTCGTCGTCGCTGATCTTCAGATCGGCCACTTTGGGCATGAGCGCCAGATCCTTGATTCCCGCAATCTGCTTGTTACGCCAGTCTTCGAGCGACTTGGGCGCCGTGGTGTAGTGACCGTGAATGTCAATGATCAGGGGCTTGGCCAGGCTCATGGGTTTCCTTGTGTAGAAAGTCTCTGCCCCCGATTGTGCGGTGCCCTCCCCCGACTTCCTAGCCATGGGTACATCTACCAGCTAGAACATATTTGTATATCCACCCATCGGATATGACAAAATCAGGACACGGAGATCACCATGGACCTCAAACAGCTGGAATACTTTGTGCGCGTTGCGGAACTGGGCAGCTTTACGCGCGCCGCACAGGTGCTGGGCATTGCGCAGCCCGCCTTGAGTCGGCAGGTCCGCCTGCTGGAGGTGGAATTGCGTCAGAACCTGTTGGTACGCAATGGCCGAGGGGCCACCGTCACCGAGGCGGGACAGCTGCTGCTCGAGCATGGGCGCGGCATTTTGCATCAGGTCGAGCGCGCCCAAGAAGAGCTGAGCCGCGCTCGCAGTGGTCTGGCTGGCAAAGTGGCCGTCGGTCTCCCACCCAGCATTGCCCGCGTGCTCACTGTTCCCCTGATTCGGGCCTTTCGCGAGCGTTTGCCGCAAGCGCAACTGTCCATCAGCGAAGGCCTGTCCACCGCCATGCAGGAAAGCCTGCAAAGCGGCCGTCTGGATATTGCCCTGCTCTACAACCCCAGCCCCCTGCAGGGACTGGAATACAGCCCCTTGTTGGAAGAAGAGCTGGTGCTGGTGCAACCGCGCCCACGGGGTCTGGCCGAAGACCCTCCGCCAGCACCGATTGGGCTGCCAGCCCTTGCCGAGCTGCCTTTGGTCATTCCCAGCCGCCCCAACGCTGTGCGCATGCGCATCGAATCGGCCCTGGCCGAGCTGCAAGCCAAGCCTCAGATTGCATTGGAGATCGATGGTGTGGCCGCCATTCTGGATCTGGTGGCCGATGGCGCGGGCTACGCGATCTTGTCACGCAACGCCGTCAAACACTCCATCAGACCGTCAGCGTTTTCGACACGCCCGATCGGCACGCCCGCCTTGAGCATCGAGCTGACCACCGCAGTCAGTGCCCTGCGCCCCACCACGCTCACTCAGCAAGCGACGCTGCAGTTGTTGCGCGAGATCACGCAACACCACCTGGGCGGCAACTGAAGGCAAACCTCAGAACATGCGCAGCACGGCGAGCAAGATGCTGAGCGTGAAGAAAGAAAGCACAGTTGTCACCAACAAGGTAGCCGCACTGATGGCGCCGTGACCGTGGCGTTGGCTGAGGATGGTGAAAATACCCAACATCGGCAAAGCCCCGGTGATGATGGCAGCTTGGCGCAAAGCCGGATCCTGCACGGGCACCAGCCACAGCACCATGAGTGTCATCGCCAGCGGGTGCAACAAGAGCTTGCCCACGGCAATCTGGCTGACCGTGCCGCGCAAGCCTTGCACCTGCAGCCCCACCAGCGAGCCGCCAATCACAAACAGTGACAGGGCTGCGCTGGCTTGTGCAAACAGATTGACCGTGCGTACGATGGGCGATGGCAGTTGAACACCAGAAAATGACACAGCAAAGCCCAGAACGATGCCGATGATCAGGGGGTTGCGCACCAAACCCTTGAAGGTCTGCTTGAACACCGCCAAGCCGGCTTGCCCCTTCTGGTTTTCGGCGTCTGCCACAGCCAACAACAAAGGAATCAACAACAGGTTTTCCACCACCATGTTCAGCGCCAGCACCACACCGGCCACCGGCCCCAGGGTGAGCAACACGATGGGATAGCCCACAAAGCCGCTGTTGGGGCACGACATGCCCATGGCCATCATGCTGCTGTAGCTCAGACTGTGGCCTTTGACTCGGCGCGCCCAGAACAAGCCCAGCGCAATCACCAGCAAGGAACCCAGCGCGTAGGCCAGGAGATATTGCACGTTCAGAATCTCGGCCACGCTGCGTTGCGACAAGGCATTGAACAGCAAAGCCGGCAAGGCCAACTGGATGGTGAATTTGCCAAACACCGCCATATCGGCCCGGGCAAACCAGCCGACACGCGTTGCGGCATAGCCCAGGGCAATGACCAGATAAATAGGGCCTGTGATGCCGAGGATGTCGATGGCGGTGTTCATGCGCGCCATTGTGCAACAGGCATCTGATGAGCTGCGTGCCTGCGACAATCACAGCCATGCCGACTTTGCACTACCTAGAATTTGACGAGCAGCTGGACACCTCTGATCTGCGCAGCTGGAGCGCACTGGCATCACCCGCGGTTGGGCACGCTAGCGCTTTGCAAACGGAAGTGCGTGAGCTGCTGGCAGACCTGACCCACCGTTTGGGCGACCCCGGTCCTGTGGACGAGGGCCACCTCTGGGACATGGCACTGCAGACGCAACAGGATGCTGATCGCATCACCCTGAGCCTGGACTTGACAGGAGCGGACGCCTTAGCTGCTTGTCTGAGTGACTGGTGTTGAATCACAACTAAAACTGAGCGGGGATTTTCAAGTCATGGATTTGTCATATATTTCGGTTATTATGGAAATATGGAAGATAAAGACGTTGTCAAAGCATTAGCAGCTCTAGCGCAGCCCAATCGCCTACAGGTGTTTCGTCGCCTTGTCATCGCGGGGCAGGAGGGATCAACTCCCGGTGAGCTGGGTGAGTACTTGGGCGTACCCAATGCCACCTTGTCGTTCCACCTGAAAGAGTTGCTGAGTGCCGGATTGATCAGCCAGGAACGTCATGGTCGCAACCTGATCTATCGGGTGGAGTTCGGCCTGATGAATGGCGTCCTCGCCTACCTCACCGAGAACTGTTGCCAGGGCGCTGAAGATTGTTTGGACGCCTCTGCAACCGCCTGTCACTGTTGAAAGAAAACCCATGAAAAGATTCCATGTCCATCTCCACGTAGAAGACTTGCAAGCCAGCATCGCCTTCTACTCCAAGCTATTCTCAACCCAGCCTGCACGGATTGAAACGGACTACGCCAAGTGGATGCTTGAAGAGCCACGCGTGAACTTTGCGATCTCTACCCGAGGCAGCAAGCCCGGACTGGATCACTTGGGATTTCAAGTCGATTCAACCGAAGAACTCACTGAAATGAAGGCCGCGGCAGAGAGCGCCGAGATGACAACCATCGATGAAGGGGAGACGACTTGTTGCTATGCCCGAAGTGAAAAACACTGGATCACCGATCCCCAAGGCATTGCATGGGAGCATTTCCACACATTGGGAAACATCCCGGTTTTCAACGAAGCCAGTCGGCCCGCTGATGGCATTGCTTGTTGCGCATCCCGAACTGCAAATGCTGCAAGCTGCTGCAACCCTTCGACATCCAAATCTTCTTGCTGCTGAAATGAATCAAATGACTACGAACACACAACCCTTGAACGTTCTGTTCCTGTGCACGCACAACTCCGCACGCAGTATCCTGGCTGAAGCCTTGCTCAATCACCTGGGTCGAGGCCGCTTCAAAGCCTACTCTGCTGGCAGCAGCCCACGCGAGAACCAAAAGCCCAACCCCTTGGCCCTGGAAACCCTGGCCAACGCGGGCATCTCGATTGAGGGGCTGTCGAGCAAAAGCTGGGACGAATTTGCCAAACCCGATGCACCGCACATGGACCTGGTGATCACGGTCTGCGACAACGCGGCTGGCGAAGTCTGCCCCTATTGGCCAGGCCAGCCGGCCACTGCCCACTGGGGTTATGCCGATCCGTCTGCAGGAGAGGCCAGCGATGACCAAAAACGCGAAGCTTTTCGCCAAACCCTGCACCTGATTCGCAAGCGTCTTGAACTCTTTGTGAACCTGCCTTTGACCAGCTTGGGCAAACTCTCCATCGAGCAAACAGCCCGCGATCTGGCCGATGAAAAGGACCCAGCATGAGCGCGCAATGTGAAGTGACGGCCAAGCGGGCGGCCCAAGCCCCGATGAGTTTTTTCGAGCGTTATCTGACCCTCTGGGTGTTCTTGTGCATCCTCCTGGGAATCGGTCTTGGGCAATTTTTTCCCGGTGCCTTTCAGGCCATCGGCGCGATGGAGATCGCCAAAGTCAACCTGCCCGTAGGCCTCTTGATCTGGGTCATGGTGATCCCCATGCTCATCAAGGTGGACTTTAGCGCCTTGCACGAAGTGCGCCAGCATGTGCGCGGCATCGGCGTCACCTTGTTCGTGAACTGGCTTGTCAAGCCTTTCTCGATGGCGTTTCTGGGGTGGCTCTTCATCCGCCACTGGCTCGCACCTCTGCTGCCTGCGGATCAGCTCGACAGTTACATCGCCGGCCTGATCCTGCTGGCTGCAGCACCCTGCACGGCCATGGTCTTTGTGTGGAGCCGCCTGACGAATGGCGACCCTTTGTTCACGCTCTCGCAAGTGGCGCTCAACGACACGATCATGGTGTTTGCCTTCGCGCCCTTGGTCGGGTTCTTGCTGGGCATCTCTGCCATCACCGTGCCGTGGGCCACCTTGCTCACGTCAGTCGTTCTGTACATTGTGATCCCGGTGCTCATCGCTCAGGCTTTGCGCAAAGCGCTGCTGGCCAAAGGTCAGGATGCGTTTGATGCGGCAATGGCCAAAATCGGCCCCTGGTCCATCACCGCCCTGCTCACTACTCTGGTTCTGCTGTTTGCCTTTCAGGGCGAAGCTATTCTGGCCCAGCCTCTGGTCATTGCTTTGCTCGCTGTCCCGATCCTGATCCAGGTCTTTTTCAATTCAGCCCTGGCCTACTGGCTCAACCGACAGCTGGGTGAAAAGCACTCCGTGGCCTGCCCCTCGGCGCTGATCGGTGCATCCAACTTCTTTGAACTGGCCGTGGCTGCTGCCATCAGCTTGTTTGGTTTTCACTCGGGCGCTGCGCTGGCCACGGTGGTCGGCGTGTTGATCGAGGTACCGGTCATGCTGCTGGTGGTGCGCGTCGTCAACAACTCCAAAGCCTGGTACGAAACGCGTCAGGCTTGAGGAGATGATCTCAAAACGATGCTTCTGCGTGGACAATCGGGCTATCTATTAAGGAAAACACCGCATGTCCACACTCCCCGCTTGCCCGCAATGCAAATCCGAATTCACCTACGAAGACGGCAACCTGCTGATCTGCCCGAGCTGCGGCCACGAGTGGAACCCCGCAGAAGCAAATGCCGGCGAGGAAGCTGGCAAAGTCTGGAAAGATGCCAACGGCAATGTGCTGCAAGACGGTGACACCGTCACCCTGATCAAGGACCTCAAGATCAAGGGCTCGTCGTCTGTGGTCAAGGTGGGCACCAAGGTCAAGAACATCCGCCTCATTGAGGGCGACCACGACATCGACTGCAAGATCGATGGCTTTGGCCCCATGCAGCTCAAGAGCGAATACGTCAAAAAGGCCTGACCGCCCCATGGATGACGGCAACCAGATCCTGATTCCGCCCAGCTTCTCGGCACTCTATGTGCCTGCGGGCAAGATCAAGCCCAGCATCGGCAGGGATGAAATGTCAGCCCGCTACGAGCTGTGCGAAGACCTTGCGCAGTTGTTGACAGAGCAAGCGGCCAACCAGCAATTCCAGCTGGGCATCACCGAAGATCTGGCGCTCGATCGTTGCCTGCAAGGCCTGTTGGCCACGCCGGATGTGGTGAGCGAAGCCGAAGCCCGCTGGGTGGTGTGCCGCCTGGCAGAGCTGCTGCAGTGGCCGCTGCCAGAATGGGCGCACCCACTGCATTCATAAGAACAGCCCATGAACCTCGCACGCCTCTTTGGAACGAAGTACCCCTTGATCCAAGCCCCCATGGCGGGCGCACAAGATGAACGCCTGGCGATGGCCGTCAGTGCTGCAGGCGGCCTGGGCTCGTTGCCTGCCGCCATGCTGGATGCAGACACGCTGCACACCAAGCTACAGGTCTTGCAAGGCAGTGGCTTGCCCTACAACGTGAACTTTTTCTGCCACAAGCAAGAGCCGCTCACTCCTGTGGCATCCCAGACGTGGCAAACCACTTTGGCGCCTTACTACGCACAATACGGCCTGAACCCGAACACCCCTGCGGCCTCAGCTTCGCGCCGCCCGTTTGATGCGCACATGGCCGAAGTGCTGGAAGCCTTTCGCCCCACGGTGGTCAGCTTTCATTTCGGCTTGCCCGACAAGGACTTGCTGGCCGCGGTGAAGGCGCGTGGCGCTTTTGTTCTTTCATCGGCCACCACGGTGCGCGAGGCGCTTTGGCTCCAGGCCAACGGAGCCGATGGCATCATCGTCCAGGGCCTTGAAGCGGGCGGACATCGTGGGCACTTTCTGGACAAAGACGTTGGCCTTCAGTCACCAAGCCTTGACCTGCTGGCTGCCGTTGCCAAACAAATCAGCCTGCCCCTGATTGCAGCCGGCGGTATTGCCCAAGCCACCGATGTAGCTGAGGCCATGGCTCTGGGTGCCTCGGGGGTTCAGGCAGGGACCGCCTTTTTGCTGTGTGACGAGGCCTTGACCAGCCCCCTGCACCGCGCCCGCTTGCGTGATGTAGCCGCCCCCACCGAGTTGACCAATGTATTTACCGGTGGCCTGGCTCGTGGCATGGTCAACCGGGCCATGCAAGAACTGGGGCCAGTGAGTGCGTATGCACCGCCCTTCCCGCATGCGACTGGCGCCATGCTGCCCTTGCGCACCCAGGCAGAGTCTCTGGCGCAGGACGCCTTTACACCCCTGTGGTCCGGCACCAACCGAAGCGGCTGCCTGGAGGGGCCAGCAAGTCAGGTCGTGATCGCGTTATCACGTGGGTTTGAATGAACGATGACCCCACAATACAAACCATGAAAGTTGTTGCGCATCCATACCTTGGCGTGATCAGTGTGATCGGCGCCGCCGCTCTTTGGGGCACCACCGGCACGTCGCAAGCGTTGGCGGGCGGCACGATGCCTTCCATGTGGTTCGGTACCCTGCGGCTCATCTTCGCTGCGCTGTTTTTCCTCGTGTTTGCAGCCGCCACAGGCGGCTTAACGCGGCGAGCCTGGCAAGGCTTGCCACCGCGGGTCGCCGTGGGCGCCGGGCTGTGCATGGCCGCATATAACCTGACCTTTTTTGTGGGCGTCAAGTTCACAGGCGTTGGCTTGGGTACGGCCATTGCACTGGGCAGCGGCCCCATCTGGGCAGGCATCCTGCAAGGTGTGTTCCAACGCCAGCCGCCCACTGCCGTGTGGTGGGCGAGCACCGCCGTGGCCATTGCAGGTGGCGTACTGTTTTCTGTGGGCAGCGGCAGCGCTGCTCTTTCGCTGCCCGGCATGGCCTTATGCCTGGCTTCAGGGCTGTCGTATGCGGTGTACACCCTGCTGAACAAACACATGGTGGGGCGCGCTCCTGCCTCGTCCATTGTGCTGTCGGCCTTTGTGGTGGCCGCGCTAGTGGCCGTGCCTACCGCCGCCACGCAAACCGGGTGGCCCACCCTGACCGGGCGCGACCTGATCGCTGTGGCCTACACGGGGGTGGTCACCGCAGGCGTTGGCTACTTGCTGTTCAGCTTTGCCTTGCACCACATCCGCCCCGCCACCGCCGTCACACTGGCCTTGACCGAGCCCGTGGTCGCCTTTGCATTGGCTGTGTTGGTGCTGGGTGAGCCCACCAGCTGGCTCTCGCTGGGAGGATTGGTTTTGGTACTCACCGGCGTGCTGGGCGTGGTGCGCAGTGAAATGTCGACTTCAGCTTGAACGCGTCTATCAAAGCGCCTGATCCAACCCCAACAATCGCACCGCATTACCCTTGAGGATGCCAGGCATGACTTCGGGCTTGAAGCCAGCGACTTCAAAGTCTTTCATCCAGCGCTCGGGCGTGATGAGCGGGTAGTCACTGCCAAAGAGCACGCGGTCTTTGAGCAGGGTGTTGGCGTACTGCACCAGCTGCTTGGGAAAATACTTGGGGCTCCAGCCTGACAGGTCGATCCATACATTGGGCTTGTGCGTGGCCAGGCTCAATGCCTCGTCCTGCCAAGGAAAGCTGGGGTGCGCCATGACGATTTGCATGTCGGGCCAGTCAATGGCCACGTCTTCGAGTAGCATGGGGTTGCTGTTTTGCAGGCGTAGGCCACCGCCGCAGCGCATGCCCGAGCCAATGCCGCTGTGGCCAGTGTGGAAGATGGCCGGCAGCTTGTATTCGTTGATGACTTCATAGATGGGCCAAGCCATGCGGTCGTAGGGCAAAAAGCCCTGCACCGTGGGGTGGAACTTGAAGCCCTTGATGCCCTCTTCCTTGATCAGGCGTTCGGCTTCGCGGGCGCCCATCTTGCCTTTGTGCGGGTCGATGCTGGCAAAGGCCATCATCATGTCGCTGTTCTCGCGTGCGGCCTGTGCGATTTCTTCGTTGGGGATGCGGCGGCGGCCCAGTTGCGCCTCGCTGTCCACGGTGAACATCACCAGACCGATCTTCTTTTCGCGGTAATAGGCCACGGTTTCGGCAATCGTGGGGCGGCGGTTGGAGCCGAAATACTTGTCTGCAGCGCGGTCGTACTCCTCGCCGTAGTTGTCAAACGGGTTCCAGCAGCTCACTTCGGCGTGGGTATGGATGTCAATCGCAAGCAGGTCTTGGTGTTTCATGGCTCTAGTGTCTCCGGTGATGGCGGTGAAATTGCCCCTCACCTAGGGAAAGTCCTAGGCAGCAAAGTGCATCGGGGCGCCAACAATATGGTTATCAATCATAACTTTCAAGGCTTGCAAGTCAAGCCCATATCTGGAGCCTTCATGAGCAACCCCATTCTCGAACGTGCAGCGGCCAACGGCGTCACTCTGGACATGCGTGGCGCTGTCGCTGTGGTCACCCTGCGCCGCCCGGCCAAGCGCAACGCTCTGAGTGATGGCCTGATCGAAGCCCTGCGCGATGTGTTCCAGAATCTGCCCGCTGAGGCCAAGGCCGCCGTCATTGACGGTGAAGGCGAGCACTTTTGCGCTGGCCTGGACCTGTCCGAACTCAAGGAGCGCGATGCAGGCGAAGGCGTTTACCACTCACGCAGCTGGCACGTGGCCCTCAACGCGATCGAGCAAGGCCGCGTGCCCGTCATCGCTGCGCTGCATGGCGCGGTGGTGGGTGGCGGTCTGGAGTTGGCCAGCGCCTCGCACATCCGCGTAGCCGATGAAACCACCTTCTACGCTTTGCCCGAAGGGACGCGAGGCATCTTCGTGGGCGGCGGCGGCGCGGTGCGCGTACCCAAACTGATTGGCGCAGCACGCATGACCGACATGATGCTCACTGGTCGCGTCTACAACGCTGTGGATGGCGAGCGCGTGGGTTTTGCCCAGTACCTGGTGCCCACCGGTACCGCGCTGGACAAGGCCATCGAGCTGGCCACCCGCATCGCCACCAACGTACCTTTGACCAATTTCGCCCTGATGCACGCCCTGCCGCGCATTGCCGAGCAACCGGCTGACCACGGTTTCTTTACCGAGGCGCTGATGGCCTCGATTGCACAATCCGCCCCCGAGGCCAAGGCACGTGTGCGCGCCTTCCTCGAAGGCAAGGCCGCCAAAGTACAAAAAACAAACTGATTGCAGGCCGGAGGAGACAAGACATGAGCAGCCCCAAATTCCGCCCCCTCAAGTTTGGCGTCACCCGCGTAGCGCTGCGCGACGGCGCACCTGGCACCCACTACCTGCGCGCCGAGCAAGACCTGCAGGCTTTTCCAGAGCGTCTGACAGATCGTCTCCAGCACTGGGCCAAGGTCAAACCCGAGCACACCTTCATGGCGCGCCGCGCCAAGCAGGCCGACGGCAGCCTGGGTGACTGGCAGCACGTGAGCTATGCACAGGCCTGGAAGACGGCCCGCAGCATCGCGCAAGGCCTGATCAACCGTGGCCTGAACGCCGAGCGCCCGGTCGCCATCCTGAGCGAAAACAGCCTGGAACACGCCCAGCTGGCACTCGGTTGCCTGATCGCCGGTGTGCCCTTCACCCCAGTGTCGCCGCCCTACTCGCTCATCAGCGTGGACTACGACAAGCTCAAGCATGTGCTGCGCACGGTCACGCCCGGTCTGGTCTTCGCGCAGGATGCCCGCTACGCCAAGGCCATTGCCGCCACGGTGGGCGATGACATGGCTATCGTGATGGGTGAAGGCAGCGTGGAAGGCCGCGCCAGTACAAGCTTTGCCGAACTGGCCGCCACCCCGGTGACCGAAGCGGTGGACCAAGCCATGGCTGCAACGGGGCCGGACACCATCGCCAAATTCCTATTCACCAGCGGCTCGACCAAGCTGCCCAAGGCCGTCATCAACACCAACCGCATGTGGTGTGCCAACCAGCAACAGATGGCCCAGTCCATGCCGGTGCTGGCCGAGCAAGAACTGGTGCTGGTCGACTGGCTGCCCTGGAACCACACCTTTGGTGGCAACCACAACTTCGGCATGGTCGTCTTCCACGGTGGCACCATGTACATCGACGACGGCAAGCCCACGCCTGCACTGATGCACGAGACCCTGCGCAACTTGCGCGAAATCGCACCCACGGTGTACTTCAACGTGCCGACTGGGTTCGAGGCCATTGCCAACGCCATGAAGACCGACGATGCGCTGCGCAAGACCCTGCTGTCGCGCGTGCAGATGTTCTTCTACGCCGGTGCCGCCCTGGCCCAGCCGGTGTGGGACAGCCTGTATGAATCACAGGAACGCGAGGTCGGCGAACGCATCGTCATGACCACGGGACTGGGCATGACCGAGTCCGGCCCGTTCGGCATCTTCGTGACCAACCCGAACGTTCGCGCTGGCGATCTGGGCGTGCCCACACCCGGCCTGGAGCTCAAGCTGGTGGACATACAGGGCAAGACCGAAGTGCGCTACCGCGGCCCCAACATCACACCCGGCTACTGGCGCGCCCCCAAGGAGACGGCCGAGGCTTTTGACGAAGAAGGCTTTTTCTGCACCGGTGACGCGGTCAAGTGGATCGACGAGACCGACGTGCACCTGGGCCTGAAGTTTGATGGCCGCATTGCCGAAGACTTCAAACTGGCCACCGGCACCTTCGTGAGCGTGGGCCCGCTGCGCGGCAAGATCATTGCCGCAGGCGCGCCCTACATCCAGGATGCGGTGCTGACCGGTCTAAACATGAAAGAAGTCGGTGCCATGATCTTCCCGACACCGGCTGTGCGCGCACTCAGTGGTCTGGCTGCCGATGCCCCCATGTCCGATGTGCTGGCCTCTGCAGCGGTGCTGGCCAAGTTCCAGGAGATCGTCAACGAGCTGGCCAAGTCCGCGACCGGCAGCGCCAACCGCATTGCCCGCCTGTGCCTGCTGTCGGAGCCGCCCACCATCGACAAGGGCGAGATCACCGACAAGGGCTCGATCAACCAGCGCTCGGTGCTCACGCACCGCGCCGACACGGTAGCTGCTTTGCACGCCGACACGCTGCACTACATCCTCAAACCCCAGTAAAGACAAGACAACATGGCATCAAAAGGATTTTTCAACGCGTTTGCCGATGTGTGGATGCACGAAGGCGTGCGCACGCCCATGGTGGACTATTGCGGCGCACTCGGCCACATCTCGCCCACCGACCTCGGCATCAAGGCCGCCCGCGAAGCGCTCAAGCGTGCAGGCATCGCCCCCACCGAGATCGGCTCGGTCATCACCGGCAACATGGCTCCGGGCGACTTTGACCAGTTCTTTCTGCCGCGCCACATCGGTTTGTACGCCGGTGTTCCGCAGGAAGTGCCCGCCATCATGGCGCAGCGTATCTGCGGCACAGGCTTTGAGCTGTTCCGCCAGGCGGGCGAGCAGATCGAAGCTGGTGTGTGCGACGCCGCCCTGGTGGTCGGCACAGAAAGCATGACGCGCAACCCCATCGCTGCCTTCGACCACCGCACCGGCTTCAAGCTGGGCGCACCTGTGGGCTTCAAGGACTACATGTGGGAAGCCCTCAAGGACCCGGCCGCTGGCATCAACATGATCCAGACCGCCGAAAACCTGGCCAAGAAATACAACATCACCCGCGAAGAGGTGGACCAGTTCGCCTCCGATTCCTTTGCCAAGGCCGTGGCCGCACAACAGGTGGGTTTCCACGCAGGCGAGATCGTGCCCGTGGTCACCGAAAAGTTCGAACTCGAAGGCTACAAGCCGCGTGGCATCAAGCTGCAAGGCAAAGTCACCGAAGTCAACGCCGACACCCACGCACGCATTTCACCGGTTGAAGTGCTGGCCAAGTTGAAGCCGGTTTACGAAGGCGGCGTACAAACTGGCGGCAACAGCGCAGCCTTGGTGGATGCTGCAGCCGCTTGCGTGGTGACGTCTGGCAGCTATGCCAAGGCCAACGGCAAAAAGCCCTTGGCTCGTGTGGTGGCAGCTGCTTCTGTAGGTGTGCCGCCCGAGATCATGGGCATTGGCCCTGCGCCTGCGATTCGCCTGCTGCTCGAACGCACCGGCCTGACGCTGGATCAAATCGGCCGCTTCGAAATCAACGAAGCCCAGGGTGCACAAACCCTCGCTGTGGGCAAAGAGCTGGGCCTGGACATGTCCAAACTCAATGTGAACGGTGGCGCGATTGCCCTGGGCCACCCGCTGGCCTGCACCGGCGTGCGCCTGACCATCACACTGGCGCGGGAACTGCAACGCTCGGGCCTGCGCTACGGCATCTCCAGCGCCTGTGTCGGCGGTGGCCAAGGCATTGCGCTTTTGATCGAAAACCCTGAAGGCAAATAACATGAACATTGAAGGAACAGCAGCTCTGGTGACAGGTGGCGGCTCTGGGCTCGGCGAGGCCACCGCCCGCGAACTGGCGCGCCTGGGCGCAAAGGTCGCCGTGCTCGATCTGAACATGGACAACGCCGAACGCGTGGCCAAAGACATCGGCGGCATCGCCGTGTCGTGCAACGTGTCTGACGAAGCCAGCATGGCACAAGCGATTGAAACAGCCGCTGCCGCGCACGGCCCGGCTCGCATCCTGATGCAGATCGCCGGCATCGGCTCGGCCAAGCGCATCGTCGGCAAGGACGGCAACGCTGCGCCTCTGGCCGACTTTGCCCGCGTCATCAACGTCAACCTGATCGGCACCTACAACGCCGCTCGCCTGTTTGCCGCCGCCTGCGCCAAGCTCGACCCGATGGAAGACGGTGCCCGTGGCGTGATGGTTTTCACCGCCTCGGTGGCGGCCTTTGACGGCCAGGTCGGCCAGCAGGCCTACAGCGCTTCCAAGGCTGGTGTGGCTGGCATGACGCTGCCCATGGCCCGCGATCTGGCGCAGCACGGCATCCGCGTGTGCACCATCGCCCCGGGCCTGTTTGCCACGCCGCTACTCAAGGAACTGCCCGAGCCGGTACAGCAATCTCTGGCGGCGAGCATTCCATTCCCCTCTCGCTTGGGCAAGCCCAGCGAGTTTGCCGAGCTGGCCTGCCACATCGTCAGCAACGACCACCTGAACGGCGAAACCATTCGCCTGGACGGCGCCCTGCGCATGGCCCCGCGCTGAAAGAGTGCACATGAGCAAGACTGTTGTTTACGAAGTGGAAATCATGTTCGGTGACTGCGACCCCGCAGGCATCGTTTTTTTCCCCAACTACTCCAAGTGGATGGATGCCTCTTCACTGAACTTTTTTGTGAAGTGCGGCGTCAAGCCCTGGCGCGAGCTGGTCAAGACCACCGGCATCATCGGCACCCCGCTGCTGGAGATCAACACCAAATTCATGCGCCCGGCCACCTATGGCGAGCGCATTCAGGTGCACACCAGCGTGCAGGAGTGGCGCGAAAAAGTGATCGTGCACAAGCATGTGGTCATGCGTGGTGATACCGTGCTGTGCGAAGGCACCGAAGTGCGTGCTTTCTGCATCCAGCATCCTGAAGATCCCTCCCGCATCAAAGCGATTCCCGTTCCCGAAGACATCAAAGCCTTGTGCAGTTGATGTCGATTTTTCCTTTTCTTCAACCCACCCTCACAGGAGACAAACCATGAAACTGAAGAAGACCCTGCTGGCCCTGGCCATCGCTGCAACCGCCTCTGGCGCGGCTTTTGCCGACATCAAGATCGGCGTGGACCTGTCCTTGACCGGCCCCGGTTCCGGCCTGGGCATTCCCATGCAGAAACAGATGCAACTGTTTCCCAAAACCATTGCGGGCGAAAAAGTGGAAGTCACCATCCTGGATGACGCTTCTGATCCGGGCAAAGCCGCTGCCAATGCACGCCGCTTCGTGACCGAAGACAAAGTGGACGTCATCTTCGGCGCCAACCTGACCCCCACTTCAGCGGCCATCACCCCTATCGCGTTTGACGCCAAGACAGCTCAAGTTTCTGGCGCCCCGATCCCTCCCCAGGGCGAGAAGGAATCCATCGTATTCCGCCTGCCCCAGGGCTTTCAGGTCATGAGCCACGCCGTGGTAGAGCACATGAAAAAGCAAGGCGTCAAGACCGTCGGCTTCCTGGGTTACGCCGATGGCTATGGCCAGGGCTGGCTGGTCAGCATGAAGCCCATGCTCGAAGCTGCCGGCATGAAATTGGTGGCCGAAGAGCGTTTCGCGCGCGCCGACACCAGCGTGACCCCGCAGGCCCTCAAGCTCAATGCGGCTAATCCTGATGCCATCCTCGTCGTCGCCTCTGGTTCTGGCGCTGCCATGCCGCAGCTGGCCCTGGCCGAGCGCGGTTACAAAGGCAAGGTCTACCAGACACATGCCGCAGCAACGCCTGACCTGATGCGTGTGGGTGGCAAAACTGTGGAAGGCACATACGTGGTGTCCGGCCCCGCCCTGCTGGGTGATCAGCTGCCTGACAGCCACCCCTCGAAAAAGCAGGCCCTGAACTTTGTGGCCAACTTCGAGAAAGCCCACGGCGCCAACACCCGCAACCAGTTTGCTGGCCACGCTTACGACTTCCAGATCGCCATGGAAAAGGTCATCCCCATGGCCCTCAAGAAAGGCAAGCCCGGCACGCCCGAGTTCCGCGCCGCCATTCGTGATGGCCTGGAAACCATGGGTCGCACCGTGTTTGCCCACGGCGTGATGAACTGGACCGCCGCAGACCACGAGGGTTACACCATGGAAACCGGTGTGATGACCAAAGTGGTGGACGGCAAGTTCAAGGTCGAATAATCGACACCCCTGCGCCACGGACTGCGGTCCGTGGCGATTTGTTTCCCCCGTTTTTTCTGTACTCCCAAGGCTCTCCATGGACTTCTCCATCGCCAGCATCCTGATGCTCGACGGCGTGACCAACGGTGCGGTGTATGCCCTTTTAGGGCTGGCCACAGTGCTGGTATTCACCGTGACACGGGTGATCTTCATCCCACAAGGCGAATTTGTCGCCTACGGCGCACTGACGCTGGCCATGCTGCAAACTGGCAAAGTGCCGGGCACGGTTTGGCTGCTGTTGATATTGGCAGCCATTGCGGGTGCCATGGAGTTTTTCACGCGCTGGCGCCACCAAGGCAGCCTGTCGCGCGCCTTGCGCGGCACAGCACGTTTGCTGGCTTTTCCCTTGCTCACTGTCCTGGTGTCCATCTGGGCGGCACCACTGCAATTTTCACTCTGGGTTCAGGCGGGTTTGAGCGTGGCCATCGTCACGGCCTTTGGCCCCTTGGTCTACCGTGTGGCTTACCAATCGCTGGAAGCTGCAACGCCTCTGGTGCTGCTGATCGTCTCTGTTGGTGTGCACTTTGCCATGACCGGACTGGGTCTTCTGTTTTTTGGTGCCGAGGGTTTTCGCAACCCGCCGTTCTGGGACGAACGCTTCAACCTTGGCCCTGTCACCGTTTCGGGCCAAGCGGCCATCATCTTCGGCGTGTCGCTGGCGCTGATCGTGCTGCTGTGGCTTTATTTTGAAAAGTCCCTGCGCGGCAAGGCCCTGCGCGCCACCGCGGTGAACCGCACCGGTGCCCGTTTAATGGGTATCTCCACCCACGCCTCGGGTCAACTGACCTTTTTGCTGGCCGCCCTGATCGGCGCCCTCTCTGGTCTGCTGATCGGCCCGACCACTACTGTGTTCTATGACTCGGGTTTCCTGATCGGCCTCAAGGGCTTTGTGGCCGCCGTGATCGCTGGTCTGTCGAGCTACCCTGGTGCCCTGGTCGGCGCACTCTTTGTCGGCATCGTGGAGGCCTTTGGTGCCTTCTGGGCCAGCGCCTTCAAAGAGGTGATTGTCTTCACCATCATCTTGCCTGTTCTCCTCGCCCGCTCACTGCGTAGCGGCCATTCTGACGAGGAGCATTGATCATGTTTTCGAAAAAAAATCTCCCCGTGCTCGCCTTGGTGGCAGCCGTACCCGTCGTCGCTCTGTTGCCACTGCCTGACTTCTGGATTGCTCAGCTCAACTACATTGGTTTGTATGCCCTCGTCTCGCTAGGCCTGGTGCTGCTCACGGGCGTGGCTGGCCTGACCTCTTTCGGACAAGCGGCCTTTGTCGGGATTGGCGCCTACACCACGGCATACCTGACGCTCAATCTGGACATCTCGCCCTGGCTGAACCTGCTGATTGGCCTGGGGCTCACCGCCATCAGCGCATTGATCGTGGGGGTGATCACCTTGCGCATGTCTGGCCACTACCTGCCGCTGGCGACCATCGCCTGGGGTCTGTCCCTGTACTACCTGATGGGCAACCTGGAAGCCTTGGGAAAATACGATGGTCTGCAAGGACTGGAGAGCCTGTCTCTGGGCAGTATCGACATCGGCCAGGGCCGCGTGTTCTTTGTCTTGTGCTGGGCGTTCCTGCTGGCCGGTGCGGTCGCCTTGATCAACCTGCTCGATTCGCGCCCCGGTCGCGCCATTCGTTCGCTCAAGGGCGGCACGCAAATGGCAGAAGCCATGGGCATCAGCACCTTCCGCTACAAGGTCACCATCTTCGTGATTGCAGCTTTGTTTGCTGCTATGGCAGGTTGGCTGCTGGCACATTTTCAGCGCACAGTGAACCCTTCTGCCTTCGGCCTGAAGATGGGCATTGAATACCTGTTCATGGCCGTGGTTGGCGGTGCCGGACACGTCTGGGGCGCCATCGTAGGCGCAGGCCTGGTCAAGCTGCTCGACGACTACCTTCAGGTCGCCCTGCCTGCATTGATCGGCACCAGCGGCAGCTATGAGGTCATTGTTTTTGGCGTGGCTCTGGTGCTGGTGCTCAAGTACCTGCCCGACGGCCTGTGGTCGGTGGTGGCACGCTGGCTGCCCAAACCTCAACGCGAAGTCAACTGGGCCCATGCGGATGACTTACCGGTACGCAGCAAACCCACCATGGGCCAGCCTGTATTGGTGGTTGACAAGATCCGTAAACAGTTTGGCGGCCTGGTCGCCGTCAATGACATCAGCTTCGATATTGCCGCCGGACAGATCGTCGGCCTGATCGGCCCCAATGGTGCCGGCAAGTCCACCACCTTCAACCTGATCACGGGCGTGCTGTCCAAGACCAGTGGCCAAGTGCGTTTCTGCGGTGAGGATGTGAGTGCACTGCCTTCGCGCGACATCTCGCGCAAGGGCATGGCCCGTACTTTCCAGCACGTCAAGATGATTGCCGACATGACCGTGCTTGAAAACGTGGCCATGGGCGCCTACACGCGTGGCAACAGCGGCGTGATCTCCTCCATGCTGCGCACCAATCAGGCTGAAGAACAACGCCTCATGAAAGAAGCGCAGCGTCAGCTCGAACGCATCGGCATGGGTGAATACCTGCACGAACAGGCAGGCAACCTGGCCATGGGCCCACAGCGTCTGATGGAAATTGCGCGCGCACTGTGCACCGACCCCGCCCTGCTGCTGCTGGACGAACCTGCTGCCGGTTTGCGTCACAAGGAAAAGCAGGCCCTCATTGCCGTGCTGCGTCAGCTGCAAAGCGAAGGCATGAGCATTTTGCTGGTCGAACACGACATGGACCTGGTGATGGACGTCTGCGATCAACTCGTCGTGATGGAGTTCGGCACCCTGCTCACGCGTGGAACACCCGCCGAAGTGCAGGCCAATCCGGCCGTGCGCGCCGCTTACCTCGGAACGGAACACTGATATGTCTACCCCCCTCCTCAAAGTCACCGACCTGCGCGCCGGTTACGGCAAGGCCGAGGTGCTGCACGGGCTGAACATCGAAGCCCAGCGCGGCAGCGTGATCACCGTGATCGGCCCCAACGGTGCTGGCAAGTCCACCTTTCTCAATACCTTGATGGGCATCCTGCCCGGTAAAGGACGCATTGAGTTTGATGGTCAGTCCATTGAAAACCTGACGCTCGAAGAGCGCGTGATGTTGGGCATCGCCCTGGTCCCCGAAAAGCGCGAGCTCTTTGGCACCATGAGTGTGGAAGACAACCTGGTGCTGGGTGGTTACCGTCAGATGCGCATCGGCAACGCCCAGTGGCTCAGCCGTCTGGACGATGTGTTTGACCTCTTCCCACGCCTCAAGGAGCGGCGCCAACAGGAAGCTGGCACCCTGTCTGGTGGCGAGCGCCAGATGCTGGCCGTAGGCCGCGCGCTGATGTCGCGCCCCTCAGTGTTGATGCTGGACGAACCCAGCCTGGGCCTGGCTCCGCTGATCGTCAAGGACATCTTCAACATCATCGAAACCCTGCGCCAGACCGGCGTGACCATCGTGCTGGTCGAGCAAAATGCCCGCGCTGCGCTGGCCGTGGCTGACCAGGGCTATGTGCTGGAGATGGGCGAGATCGGTCTGAGCGGACCGGCCGCCGAGCTGGCCCAGGACCCGCGCGTGATCGACACCTACCTTGGCGCCGCCAAAAAGTAATTTGAGATTGACATGAACGCCTACACCCCCCGCACCGACGAGATGCACTTTGTGCTCTCCAAAGTTCTGGGCGCTCCCGCCCAGCTGCAAGCCCTGCCCGCCTTTGGCGAGGTCGATCCCGACCTGATGCAGCAGGTGCTCGATGAAGCCGGAAAGTTTGTCGGTGAAGTCATTGCACCGCTCAACCGCGAAGGCGATGAAATCGGTGCACAGTGGAAAGATGGCTCGGTCACCATGCCGCCGGGGTTCCGGGATGCTTACCAGTCGTTCTGGCAATCAGGCTGGCCTGCACTGGCCGCGAGCGCCGAAGACGGCGGCCAGGGTCTGCCCAGCGTGCTCGAAGCCATGCTCTACGAGATGCTGTCTGCCGCCAACCACGGCTGGACCATGGCGCCCGGGCTGCTGCATGGCGCGTACGAGTGCATCAAGCACCACGCCAGCGACGAACTCAAGGCCCAGTACCTGGAGAAAGTGGCCACCGGCGAATGGCTGGCCACCATGTGCCTGACTGAACCCCACGCGGGCTCCGACCTGGGCTTGTGCCGTACAAAAGCCGTGCCGCAAGCGGACGGCACGTACCTCCTCTCTGGTACCAAGATCTTCATCTCGGGCGGGGAACACGACCTGACCGACAACATCGTGCACCTGGTGCTGGCACGCCTGCCCGATGCGCCCCCCGGCCCCAAAGGCCTGTCGCTGTTTCTGGTGCCCAAGTTTTATGCGGACGGTTCGCGCAGCGCCGTTCACTGTGAACGCATTGAAGAAAAAATGGGCCTGCACGGCAGCCCCACCTGCGTTATGCGTTTTGACGAAGCAGCCAGCCAGATCGTGGGTGAGCCCGGCAAAGGCCTGAACGCGATGTTCGTGATGATGAACGCCGCACGCCTGCACGTGGCCTTGCAAGGTATTGGCCTCCTGGACGCGGCCTGGCAAAAGGCTGATGCCTATTCGCAAGAGCGCCGCCAGATGCGCGCCCCTGGCAAAGGTCGAGGAGCCGGTGAGGCAGATTTGATCGCCGAGCATCCAGCCATGCGCCGTATCCTCGACACACAGCGTGCCTGGATCGACGGTGGCCGCGTGCTGGCCTACAAGACCGCCATCGAACTCGACCAGATCAAGCACGGCGCGCCCGAAGCGCAGCCTTTTGCGCAACGCTGGTGCGCCTTGGTCACCCCGATCATGAAGGCTGTGTTCACGCACCAGGCTTTCCACGGCGGCAGCGATTGCCTGCAGGTCTTTGGCGGCCACGGCTATGTGCGCGAATGGGGCATCGAGCAGCACATTCGCGACGCCCGCGTGGCCATGATCTACGAAGGCACCAACGAGATCCAGGCGATCGATTTGCTGGTGCGCAAAGTGCTGGCCGATGCTGGCCAAAGCCTCAATGCTCTGCTCGATTTTGTCGAAGCCGACCTGCCTGCAAAAGCCCCGACCCGCACGGCCAGCGTGGCCCGCATCGGCACCTTGCGCGCCATCACCAAACAAATTGTCGACGCTGCCCCGAAGGACGCCCAACTGCCCTTCCGGGTTGCGGACGATTACCTGCGCGCCTGCGCGCTGGTGCTGCTGGACTGGGCCTGGTTGCGCATCGACGCTGCTGTCGATTCAGACACCCCCAACGCGACACAACGTTGGCAGGCGCCTGCACAAGCCCTGCGCCAATGGGTGCTGCCGGAGTTTCAGATGCGTACCTTCATCATCGTGCAGCAGTGCACAGCAGCCGCCGCATAATCGCCCACCATGGCCACCACCGCACAGTCCAGTTTCAAGCGCCCCACCCGTCGCAACAAGCCGACAGGCACGGCGCTGCCCAACATCAGTGCAGTGGATCAGGTCGACACGCGTTACCTGCAGACCCTGCTGGGCTACAACGCGCGCCGCGCGGCGCTGACCATCATTGAAGGGTTTCTCGAGCGCATGGCCGAGTTTGGTTTGCGGCCCGTGGATTTTTCGGTGATGTCTGTCATCCACCACAACCCGGGCGTGACATCGCGCCAACTGTGCTCGGCACTGAACCTGCTGCCACCCAATCTGGTGGGATTGATTCAGTCACTGGAAGCACGTGGCCTGATTTCGCGCCACCCTCATCCCACAGATGGCCGCGCCATGGGCCTGCACCCGACGGTGCAAGGTGCAAACCTGATGGCACAAGCTGAGCAAGCAGCCACAGAGCTAGAGATTGAGAAATCAGCCCGCCTCACAGCAGCCCAGCGCAAGACGCTGCTGGATCTGCTGCAAAAGATTTACCTCTGAATCCAATCAGCGGGCGCGTTCGGCCAGGTAAATATCGATTCGGCGGTTACGGGCACGGCCTGCCTCGGTGGCATTGTCGGCAATCGGCTCGCGCGAGCCACGCCCTTCCGTGCTGATGCGGCTGGCTGCCACACCACGCGCGACCAGGTAGTCTCGTGCGCTTTCTGCACGTCGCACCGACAAAGGCTGGTTGATCGCATCGCTACCGGTGCTGTCGGTGTGCCCCACGATCTTCACTTCCATGGAAGCTTGCTGGTTCACGCCTTGTGCAAACTGGTCAAGAATCGGCTTGAGGCGTGGCTGAATGTCAGACTTGCCCGTGGCAAATGAAATATCGTTGGGAATGCTCAGTTTGAGCTGGTTGTCTGCGGTTTGGCTCACCTGTGTGCCTGTACCCGCTGTGGCCGCTTCCATCTGACGCTTTTTGTCTTCCATCTGGCGTGACCAGACATAGCCACCCAAAGCGCCCAAGGCGGCACCTATGGCGGTAGATTTCTTGTCATGGCCAATGACCTGGCCCGCAATCGCGCCAATGGCAGCACCGCCACCCACGCCTTTTTGCTGGGTGGTCATGGTCTCGCATCCTGTCAGCACCACGCTGCCCATCAGCGCCAGTGTGATCACGGTTGTTGTGGACTTCTTCATGCTTTCCTCCTGGTTGGTTTTTTGTAAGCGCTTTGATTGTGCACTCAAATGTTTATGAAATCCTTCCTGTTACTTTATGAAACGAAGTCATTAACATCCGCCAAATTGTATTTGAACAAATACAATTAGAGAAAGAGGAAACACAATGAAAAACCACACAACACTCTCGACAACACAGACGCCCTTGCGAGTTGGTTTGATGGGCTACGGCAAGGCAGGTCAGGCCGTGGCACATGTGTTGCAGGAAGATCCACGGTGCAGCCTGCAATGGGTCGCGCGCAAGCGGATCGGCGAGGCCTTGCACGTCAAGAACACCCCTACCCCCTTAATCAGTTCTGACCAGGACTGGAACGCCTGGCTGGATGCGCGTCCCGTGGATGCCATCGTGGACTTTTCCCACCCCGATGCGGTCTACCAATACGGGCCAGCCATGGCCGAGCGCGGGATCATGCTGGTCAGCGCCAACTCGGCCTATCAACCCGAACACCTGGCATTTCTGGCCCAGCTGGGTCAGCAAACCCAAGTCCTGTGTTCACCCAACATCACCTTGGGCATCAACTTCTTGATCATGGCAGCCAAGCTTTTGCGCAACATCGCGCCCTTTGCGGATGTCGCCATCCTGGAGCAGCACTTCAGGCAAAAAGAAGAGATTTCAGGCACCGCACGCCGTATTGCCGAGACCTTGTCGGTCGAGGAAGACCAGATCACCAGCTTGCGCTTGGGCGGGATTGTGGGCCATCACGAAGTGATTTTCGGTTTTCCCTACCAGACCGTGCGCCTGATTCACAACTCGATCAAGCGCGAGGCCTTCGGCACCGGTGCGGTCTTTGCCTTGCACGAACTTGAAACCTGCCCACCCGGGCTGTACAACTTTGACGAGCTGCTGGAGCGACGCATGCGCCAGAGCTTGCTGCAAGGCGAAAGCCCGAGCGATAAAACCGCGCTGGCATAATCGGCCATCGTTTTTGACCTACTGGATCGACATGAACACCACTCCCTCCGGCCTGCAATATGAAGACACCACTGTTGGCGAAGGCGCCGAAGCCAGGGCTGGCCAGGACGTGGTCGTGCACTACACCGGCTGGCTCTACAAGGATGGTCAGCAAGGCGCCAAGTTCGATTCGAGCAAGGACCGTCGTGACCCCTTTGTGTTCGCCCTGGGTGCAGGCATGGTCATCAGGGGTTGGGATGAAGGCGTGGCCGGCATGAAGGTGGGCGGTGCGCGCACCCTGATCATCCCCCCCGAGCTGGGCTATGGCGCACGCGGCGCTGGCGGCGTGATTCCGCCCAACGCCACGCTCAAGTTCGACGTCGAGCTGCTGGCCGTCGAATAAGTCGCTGACACCCCGCACCGGGGCGCGCTTGCGCGTAGCCCTGCCCCAAAAAATACCCCTTGAAAGTCCGGGACTTGCCCCTATTTAAAGTGGCAAGTTCTTGTTTTGCTGTTTTTTTAAGCACTCATGTCTGGAAACAACACCCCTATTGACCCCAGCACTGCCGAACAGGCAGCCCCGGAAACCCAGGCGACTGACGCCCCCCAGGATCTGGCCGCTCAGCTGGCTGAGCTTCAAGCCAAGAACGCCGAGCTGGCCGACCTGTACCTGCGTGCGCAAGCCGACGTGCAAAACGCCCGTCGCCGCGCCGATGACGAAATCGCCAAGTCCCGCAAGTTCGCGGTGGAAGGGTTTGCCGAAAGTCTGCTGCCGGTGATCGACAGCCTCGAAGCCGGTCTGGCCATCCCCAACGCCACCATCGAACAAATCCGCGAAGGCAGCGAAGCCACCTTGCGCCAGCTCAAGAGCGCCCTGGAGCGCAACAAAGTGGTCGAAGTAGCCCCTGCGGCAGGCACCAAGTTCGACCCCGCCCAGCACCAGGCCATCAGCATGGTGCCTGCCGAGCAGGAAGCCAACACGGTCGTCACCGTATTGCAAAAGGGCTACCTGATCGCCGAGCGCGTGCTGCGTCCGGCTCTGGTGACCGTGGCCGCCCCCAAATAAAGACGGTCTAGTTCAGGACTTGAATTCCTGAACACCTCCTCCATTTACACATCAGTTTCAAATTTCCTCTACGGAGCACACATCATGGGAAAAATCATCGGCATTGACCTGGGCACCACCAACTCGTGCGTGGCCATCATGGAAGGCAACACCACCAAGGTGATCGAGAACGCCGAAGGCGCGCGCACCACGCCGTCCATCATTGCGTACCAGGAAGACGGCGAGATCCTGGTTGGCGCCAGCGCCAAGCGCCAGGCGGTGACCAACCCCAAGAACACGCTGTACGCCGTCAAGCGCCTGATCGGCCGCAAGTTCACCGAAAAGGAAGTGCAAAAGGACATCGACCTGATGCCCTACTCCATCTCTGCTGCTGATAACGGTGACGCCTGGGTGGAAGTGCGTGGCAACAAGATGGCCCCGCCGCAGATCAGCGCCGAAGTGCTGCGCAAGATGAAGAAGACCGCCGAGGACTACCTGGGCGAAGCCGTCACCGAGGCCGTCATCACCGTGCCCGCCTACTTCAACGACGCTCAGCGCCAGGCCACCAAGGACGCTGGCCGTATCGCCGGCCTGGATGTCAAGCGGATCATCAACGAACCCACTGCTGCTGCCCTGGCCTTTGGCCTGGACAAGCAGGAAAAGGGCGACCGCAAGATCGCCGTGTACGACCTGGGCGGCGGCACGTTTGACGTGTCGATCATCGAGATCGCCGACGTCGACGGCGAAAAGCAGTTCGAGGTGCTGTCCACCAACGGCGATACCTTCCTGGGTGGCGAAGACTTCGACCAGCGCATCATCGACTTCATCATCGAAGAGTTCAAGAAAGAGTCCGGCGTCAACCTCAAGCAGGACGTGCTGGCCCTGCAGCGCCTGAAAGAAGCCGCTGAAAAGGCCAAGATCGAGCTGTCCTCGTCTTCGGCCACCGACGTCAATCTGCCCTACATCACCGCTGACGCCACCGGCCCCAAGCACCTGAACGTCAAGCTCACCCGCGCCAAGTTCGAGTCGCTGGTGGAAGACCTGATCGAGCGCTCCATTGCGCCATGCCGCATCGCCATCAAGGATGCTGGCATCAACGTGTCTGACATCGACGACGTGATCCTGGTCGGCGGCCAGACCCGCATGCCCAAGGTGCAGGACAAGGTCAAGGAATTCTTTGGCAAGGAGCCCCGCAAGGACGTCAACCCCGACGAAGCCGTGGCCGTGGGCGCCGCTATCCAGGGCCAGGTGCTCTCGGGTGACCGCAAGGACGTGCTGCTGCTGGATGTGACCCCATTGAGCCTGGGCATCGAGACCCTGGGCGGCGTCATGACCAAGATGATCACCAAGAACACCACCATCCCGACCAAGTTCGCCCAGACCTTCTCGACCGCTGAAGACAACCAGCCGGCCGTGACGATCAAGGTGTTCCAGGGCGAGCGCGAGATGGCCAGCGGCAACAAGCTGCTGGGCGAGTTCAACCTCGAAGGCATTCCGCCCGCTCAGCGTGGCACGCCGCAGATCGAAGTGTCTTTTGACATCGACGCCAACGGCATCCTGCACGTGGGCGCCAAGGACAAGGGCACCGGCAAGGAAAACAAGATCACGATCAAGGCCAACTCAGGCCTGTCCGAAGCCGAGATCCAGCAGATGGTCAAGGACGCCGAACTCAACGCCGCCGAAGACAAGAAGAAGCTGGAACTGGTACAAGCCAAGAACCAGGGCGACGCACTGGTGCACTCCACCCGCAAGAGCCTGACCGAGTACGGCGACAAGCTCGAAGCCGGCGAGAAAGAAAAGATCGAAGCTGCATCCAAAGAGCTGGAAGAAGCCCTCAAGGGTGACGACAAGGCCGCGATCGACGCCAAGACCGAAGCCCTGATGACGGCCAGCCAAAAGCTGGGCGAGAAAATGTACGCCGACATGCAGGCCCAGCAAGCTGCCGGCGCTGCAGGTGGCGAACAGGCCAAGCCCGCTGACGACGATGTGGTGGACGCCGAAGTCAAGGAAGTCAAGAAGTGATGCGCCTCAGGTCGGCCTGCGGGCCTGACCTGAACACCCGCCGCGATGGCCGGTTTCCTTTGGAAATCGCCGCGCGGCGTTCTTGCTGAAACGGTTGGAAAACATGTCGACGAAACGCGATTTTTACGAAGTGCTGGGCGTCCCCAAAAACGCTTCGGACGAGGACATCAAAAAGGCTTATCGCAAGCTGGCGATGAAGTACCACCCTGACCGCAACCAGGGCGATGCTGCCAAAGAAGCCGAGGCCAAGTTCAAGGAAGTCAAGGAAGCCTACGAGATGTTGTCGGATGCGCAAAAACGCGCAGCCTACGATCAGTACGGCCATGCGGGCGTGGACCCGAACATGCGTGGCCCTGGTGGCGCAGAAGGCTTTGGCGGTTTTGGTGATGCTTTTGGCGACATCTTCGGCGACATCTTTGGCGGTGGCCGCCGTGGTGGCGGCGGAGGACGCCAGGTGTTTCGCGGCGCCGACCTGAGCTATGCCATGGACATCACGCTCGAAGAAGCTGCCCATGGCAAGGATGCGCAATTGCGAATCCCGAGCTGGGAGGAGTGCGACACCTGCCACGGCACCGGCGCCAAACCCGGCACCAGCGCCAAGACCTGCTCGACCTGCCATGGTTCGGGCTCGGTGCAGATGCGCCAGGGCTTTTTCAGCGTACAACAGACCTGCCCGCACTGCCGAGGCACCGGCAAGATCATCCCTGACCCCTGCGGCACCTGCCACGGTCAGGGCAAGGTCAAGAAACAGAAAACACTGGAAGTCAAGATTCCTGCAGGTATTGACGACGGCATGCGCATCCGCAGCGCCGGTAATGGCGAGCCGGGTACCAACGGCGGCCCGCCAGGCGATCTGTACATCGAAATCCGCATCAAGAAGCACGACATTTTCGAGCGCGATGGTGACGACCTGCATTGCGCTGTGCCCATCAGCATCACACGTGCAGCCTTGGGCGGTGAGATCGAAGTGCCGACTCTGGGCGGCAAGGCCGTGATCGATATTCCCGAAGGCACGCAAACCGGCAAACAGTTCCGCCTGCGTGGCAAAGGCGTCAAAGGGGTGCGCTCGAGCTACCCTGGCGACCTGTACTGCCATGTGAATGTGGAAACGCCCATCAAACTCACCGAGCATCAGAAAAAACTGCTCAAGGAGCTGGAGACCTCGCTGGAAAAAGGTGGCCACAAGCACCAACCCACCGGCGAGAGCTGGACGGACAAGCTCAAGAACTTCTTCGGCGCCTGAGCGAGCGACACGCGTTACAACAACGATGCAAACGGGGCCTGTGGGCCCCGTTTGCATTTCCCCATTCAGCTCAGGCTGGCTATCATCCCCCCATGAGTGTCAATATTCAATTTCTGGGCGGCGCCGACACGGTCACGGGCTCCAAATACCTGGTTCGACATCAGGACCAGCAAGTGCTGGTGGACTGTGGTCTGTTTCAGGGCTACAAACAGCTGCGACTGCGCAACTGGGCTGAACCGGCATTCGATATCGCCCGCATCAGCGCCGTCATCTTGACCCACGCACACCTGGACCACAGTGGCTACCTGCCGTCTCTGGTACGCAGAGGCTATGAAGGACGCATCCTCGCCACGCCTGCTACCCGGGACTTGTGCGCCATCCTGCTGCCCGACAGCGGCCACATCCAGGAAGAAGACGCACGCTTTGCCAACAGGCATGGTTTTTCCAAGCACCATCCAGCCCAGCCGCTGTATACGCGCGCTGACGCCTTGGCTTGCATGCCGCAGTTCAGGACCCACGAATGGGGGCAGTGGTTTGAGCCCGCACCAGGCTGGAAAGCCCGCTTTACCGAAGCCGGGCACATTCTGGGCGCCAGCAGCCTTTACCTGGAAGTGGCTGGCCACCGCATGCTGTTTTCCGGTGACCTGGGTCGCCCCGACGACGAGCTCATGCGCGCGCCCGAAGACCCGCCTGTGGCCGACACGGTATTGATCGAGTCCACCTACGGCAACCGCATGCACCCACCAGAAAATCTGGAAGCAGAGTTGCTCCCCTTGCTGCAAAAAGCGGCCGCACGCGGCGGCGTGACCGTGGTGCCTGTCTTTGCGGTAGGGCGTGCACAAATGATTTTGCACATGCTGGCCCGTTACAAGGCTAAAGGTGAATTGCACCATGGCCTGCCCGTATTTCTGGACAGCCCGATGGCCTCGCACACCACTGCCTTGTTTGCACGACATCCGTATGCGCACAAGCTCGACAACCAGGCCATGCGCGCCATGGGACATGTCGCGCACATGATCGAAACCCCTGAGGAATCCAAGGCGCTGGCCCTGCGCCACGGGCCCATGATCATTCTGGCGGCCAGCGGGATGGCTACGGGTGGACGCGTGCTGCACCACCTCGAGCGTTACGCCCCGGATCATCGCAACCTGATTGTGCTCACTGGCCATCAATCGGAAGGCACCCGTGGCGCCCATCTGGCCAACGGCAGCAGCACCATACGCATTCATGGTCAGGACATTCCGGTTCGAGCTGAGGTCGCTCAGCTGCAAAGCGCCTCTGCCCACGCCGATGCCCAGGAGTTACTGGATTGGCTCTCGCGTATGCCACAGCCGCCTGCGCAGGTTTATGTGGTGCATGGCGAGCGCGAAGCCTCGGACACCCTGCGCCAGCGCATTGAACGCGAACTGCATTTGCGAGCGATGGTGCCGGAGCACGGTTCAATCTGGCCAGCCTGAGGGCATCAAGCATCACACCCTCGCCAAGCAGCGGTGTCGGCGACAATAGCTGACCATTGGACACCTCCATGAATGCTCAAAGAAATTCATCTGCCAACGCCATGCACCCCTTGTGGCTGTCTTTGCTGACCACCTTGTGGCTGGTCACCTTGCCCAACTGGCCCCTGTGGCGCCAGTTGATGGCACTGCCCGAGGTTCAAGGGACACGTGGCTTGCTGTTCATGGTGGGCATGGGCGTGGCCATCTGGGCCCTCACGCTGATACTGACCTTGATGCTGGGTTGGTCCCGCTTGCTCAAGCCCGTGCTGAGCCTGCTGGTAGTCAGTGCAGCCGCAGGCGCCTATTTCATGTTCAGCTACGGCATCGTGATCGATGCAACCATGATCACGAACGTCTTGCAGACCGACCCGCGCGAAGCTGCAGACCTGTTCAATTGGCGCATGGTCCTGGCGTTGCTGCTTCTGGCAGGTTTGCCGCTGTGGGTCATCTGGCGCACACCCTTGCGCAAGCTGGGCTGGCGCCGCGCGCTGGTCTCGCAGTTAGGCGGCATGGTGGTCTGCGCCCTGGTGACGGTTCTGTGCCTGATGGCGATTTTTCAGGATTTCGCGTCCATCATGCGCAACCACACCCAGATCCGCTATCTGATCAACCCCCTCAACAGCCTGTATGCCGTGGCTTCTGTGGCGGCTCAGCCTTTCAGGCGTGACGAGAAAACCTTCTTGCCCATTGGACAAGACGCTATCCAGCAGCGGCCTGCCAACGCGCAGGCACCTCTGATCGTTCTGGTGGTCGGTGAAACGGCGCGTATGGGCAACTTCGGCATCAACGGCTACGAGCGCCAGACCACCCCCAAACTGGCTCAGGAAAAAGTGATCAGCCTGCGTGGTGTGATCTCTTGTGGCACCAGCACGGCTGCCTCTTTGCCCTGCATGTTCTCGCACCTGGGGCGTGAGGACTTTGACAGCCGCAAACACAATTACGAAAACCTGCTCGATGTGCTGCAACGTGCCGGGCTGGCCGTGCTGTGGGTTGATAACCAGGCTGGTTGCAAGGGCCTTTGTGACCGCGTGCACAGCGCATCTACCACCCAGCTCAAAACCTCACCCTGGTGTGACGGCAGCGAATGCCACGACGAAGTCATGCTCGACAAGCTCAGCGATCGCCTGGCCCAGCTGCCTGTCGAACAACGCGCCAAAGGTGTGGTGCTGGTGATGCACCAGATGGGCAGCCACGGCCCGGCTTACTACAAGCGCACACCGGCAGCGTTCAAGAAATTCACCCCTGAGTGCACCAGCAATGCATTGCAGGAGTGTGAGCGTCAGCAGGTGATCAATGCTTTTGACAACACCATCGTCTACACCGATCACTTCCTGAGCCAGACCATTGGCTGGCTCAAACAGCAAAAGCAACCCTCGGTGATGATGTACGTGTCAGATCACGGCGAATCGCTGGGCGAAAACAACATCTACCTGCACGGTCTTCCCTACCGCGTCGCGCCTGAAGAGCAAAAGCGTGTGCCCTGGATCACCTGGATGTCCGAGAGCTACCAGAAGCAGCAAGGCCTACCGCTTGACTGCATGCGCAGCAAGATCACGCAACCCTTTACGCACGACGCTTACTTCCACTCGGCTCTGGGCCTGGCCAACGTCAAAACCGCGCTCTACCAGGCCGAGCTGGACTTGTACGCCAGCTGCCGACGTTCCTGATCACATGAAGCGGTCAAGCAAGCGCCGGGCATGACGGTCCCAGCGCTGGGGCTCGCGAATCAGGTATTGCACGCCGTGGCTGTCGCTGAGCAGCAGGGTGTCACGACTGAGGCGTCGAATGTCTTCCTCGGCTTTGAGCGTCAAGCGTGTCTGACCGCGATTCGTTTCAACCAGCCACTCGCTGGGGGTGGCAAAACTGCTGACACTCAGCAGGCGCAAAATTTCGGGCAGAAATTCGCGCTCTTGCAGCGCTTCGCGCAGGGCTTTGCCCATAACCTCTGGCTGATCTGTCAGCCGGTCGCACCACCACAGCTCGTGCCCCTCGGCATCCATCACAGCCACACCCTCATCAGGTGCCGTCACCGGGTTGGCGCGCACCACCGTGACCGGCACATGCTGACTGCCATTCGTCAACGTCAAGACCCAACGGCCCCAGGCATCGCGTTGCAAAGTCAACGAGCTCATGATTGCTCCTCAAACAAGCCATCTTCGGCTTTGCGTTGCTGGGCCTGGTACAGGCGCCAGTAGGCGCCTTCGGCTTGCATCAGGGCCTCGTGCGTGCCCTCTTCCACCACCTCGCCTTTGTCCATGACCACCAAGCGGTCGGCCTTGCGCAGCGTGGACAGGCGGTGCGCAATCGCAATCGTGGTGCGGCCACGCACCAGGTTGTCCAGGGCGTTCTGAATTTCCTTTTCGGTCTCGGTGTCCACAGCAGAGGTAGCTTCGTCCAGAATCAGGATGCGCGGATTGATCAACAAAGCACGTGCAATAGAGATACGCTGACGCTCCCCGCCCGACAAGCCTTGTCCTCGCTCGCCCACCAGGGAATCGTAGCCTTGTGGCATGCGCAAGATGAACTCATGCGCATGTGCGGCGCGGGCAGCGGAAATGATCTGCTCACGCGTGGCGTCAGGACGGCCGTAGGCAATGTTCTCGGCAATCGTGCCGAAGAACAGGAAAGGCTCTTGCAAGACCAGGCCAATCTGGCTTCGGTAGTCCGACAGCTTCAGGCGACGGATATCCACCCCATCGAGAAGAACTTGTCCCTGGCTGACATCATAAAAACGGCAAATCAGGTTGACCAAGGTGCTCTTGCCCGAACCACTGTGGCCCACCAGACCAATCATCTGACCGGGCTCTATGGTCAAGTCCAGGTTACGGATAACCGCACGGTTGCCATAGCGGAAATGCGCCTGGCGCAAGGCAATATGACCTTTCACAGCTGGCAAAGGCACAGGGTCCACGGGCTCAGGTACGCTGGAGACATGGTCCAGGATGTCAAAAATCCGCTTGGCCCCGGATGCGGCTTTCTGGGTATGCGACACGATCCGGCTCATCGAGTCCAGGCGTGTGTAGAACCGTCCGATATAGGCCAAAAACGCGGTCAGCACGCCCACTGTGATGCTGTCTTTGGACACCAGCCAGATGCCAAAACCCCACACCACCAGCAAGCCGACCTCGGTCATCAAGGCCACGGTTGGGGCAAACAAGGACCAGACCTTGTTGAGCCTGTCATTAACCTGCAGGTTGTGCATGTTGGCATCCTTGAAGCGCTGGGCTTCACGGCCTTCTTGTGCAAAAGCCTTCACGACACGGATACCTGGAATGGTATCGGCCAGCACATTGGTCACCTCTGCCCAGACACGGTCGATTTTTTCAAAGCCCGTACGTAAACGCTCGCGTACCACATGAATCAGCCACCCGATGAACGGCAATGGCAACAAAGTCACCAAGGCGAGAACAGGATTGATGGTGAACAAAATGATGGCCGTCATCACGATCATCAGCACATCGGTGGCAAAGTCCAGCAAGTGCAGGGACATGAACACATTGATGCGGTCGGTTTCATTGCCAATACGTGCGATCAGATCACCCGTGCGACGACCACCGAAATACTCCAGCGACAGCTTGAGCAGATGCTCATACGTGGTGGTGCGCAAATCCGCACCAATCCTTTCGGACACCAGCGCCAGAATGTAAGTCTTGGCCCATCCCAGTACCCAGGCCAGCAAAGCCGCAGCCAGCAAGCCCCCCAGGTACATCGCAACCAGTGCAGTATCGATAGGTTTGCCGTTCTGGTAAGGGATCAGCACCTCGTCCATCAATGGCATGGTCATGTAAGGCGGCACCAGCGTCGCTGCCGTCGAAGCCAGCGTCAAGGCAAAACCACTGAACAACTGCCATTTGTAATGACGGGCAAAACGCCAAAGCTTCAAAAGCGTCCAGGTCGAGGGTGGCGTGTCTTCAGCTTGACAGGCAGGGCAAACCAGGGCGCCCTCGGGCATGGGAGCCTGACATTGGGGGCAGATCGAGTCGTTGAACTCAGTCCCGGATGGCGTGGTCTCCAAACCTTGCCTGCCCAGACCTTGACGGGCCTGATCCACCCAGCGCTGCACTGCGGGCTGCTGGCCCAAGGTGTAACGCCAGCTACCCAAGCGCCCCTGACCGTTGAACAGCTCCAGCCACCCTACCCCTGCATGGTCAGAAATGCGCCACGTCCAGTCTGGCTCGATTACCCATTGTTGCCACTTTTTTTCATCTTCCCTGCACGCCAGCACCCGGCGTTCGGTCAAAATGAGCACTGTTCTGGCAAATACAAGCTCACCGTCCAGGTCCAACTCAAGGCCCGACAAAGGTGATTCGTCTGGCAGCAGTTCCACAGGAACGCGGCTCAACCAGGCTTGGGCGATGCCTGAACGCAACACAAAAGGCAATGTCGGAGTCATGTTAGATCACAGCAAAACGCCAGGTCAGCCGGATGCACAAAGCGTTCGTGGACTTGCATTTGCATTGTCTGCCATGCGCGCCCTTGCCACTTGTGCACCCCTCGCTGCCGACCTGTGCGGCGGGCCATTGTATGCCGCGGCACACACCCATGAGTAACAAAAAGATCGATTTCCTGCGCATGACCCACCTGCGCGGCCCCAGCATCTGGACCTACCGTCCTGTGATGGAGGTCCTGGTGGACATTGGTGAGTTTGAAGATTTCCCCTCCAATCTGTTGCCCGGCTTCAACCAGCGACTCACGGCCTGGCTGCCTGGACTGATCGAGCACCGCTGCAGCCCGGGCGTACGTGGGGGCTTTCTCAAACGCCTGGAAGATGGCACCTGGATTGGCCACATTCTGGAACACGTCTCGCTGGAACTGCTCACGCTGGCCGGTTTGCCTGACGGTTATGGCCGCGCTCGCGAAGCCGGCCCACGCGGCGTCTACAAAGTCATCATCAGTGCTGCCCACCCGGTGGTGGCCGAGCGCGCTTTGGGCATGGCTCGTGAATTGATCATGGCGGCTGTGGAAGATCTGGCTTTCGATCTGGCCCCTCGCGTTCAGGAGCTGACAGACCTGGTCGATGACCTGCTGGTGGGTCCCAGCACCCGTGCCATTGTGGATGCCGCATGGAACCAGCGTCGTATTCCCCATATCCGCCTGAACGCCGGCAACCTGGTGCAACTGGGCTACGGCAGTGCGCAGCACCGCATCTGGACGGCCGAGACCGACCGCACCAGCGCCATTGCCGAGGGCATCTCCAAAGACAAGGACATGACCAAACAGCTGCTGGCCGCTTGTGGTGTGCCGGTGCCTGAGGGTAAGGTCGTGGAAAGCGCGCAAGAAGCCTGGGATGCCGCACAGGACATTGGCCTGCCCGTTTGCATCAAACCCGGCGATGGCAATCGGGCACGCGGCGTTTCGCTCGAATTGAGGCAGGAAGCAGACATCCGCGCCGCCTACGACATCGCTCTGGAACAAGGCGATGAAGTCATTGTGGAGCAATTCATCACCGGTCTGGAACATCGCCTTTTAGTGGTGGGTAACCGCCTGGTCGCGGCCAGCCGCGGCGAGACAGCCAGCGTCACGGGTGATGGCAAGCACACCGTGCAGGAACTGGTGGACATGCACATCAACGCAGATCCACGACGGGGCAGTGATGGCAGCCTGCCCCTGGAGACTGTCCGCCTGCGTGAAAACAGCCCCGAGGTCCTGGAACTCAAACGCCAAGGGCTAAGGCCTGAATCTGTTCCCGAAGCGGGCCGCAGTGTCCTGGTCAAACGTACTGGCAACATGACCACCGACATCACCGATATCGTTCACCCCGAGGTGGCCTATATGGCCTGCCTGGCTGCCAAAGTGGTGGGGCTGGATATTGCGGGCGTCGACGTGGTGACCCCCGACATCACCCAGCCCCTGAAGAAGGTTGGAGGCGTGGTCGTCGAAGTCAACGCTGGCCCCAGCTTGCTGATGCACCTCAACCCCGCACAAGGCAACGCGCGCGACGTGGGACAAGCCATCGTGCAACACCTTTTCCCGGAAAAAGAAAGCGCACGCATCCCCGTGATCGGCCTGATGGGCGACGGTGATACCAGTCGCAAAGCGCAACTGGTGGCCTGGCTGCTGCACCTCAAAGGCTGGACCACGGGGCTGGCTTGCAGCGATGGCCTGTATCTGAACCAGCGCTGCCTGCAATCCACCGGCGGTATGGACTTTGAAAATGCCCAACGTCTGCTGGTGAACCGCAATGTCCATGCTGCCGTGTTCGAGACCGATGTTCGCCATCTGATGACGCAAGGCCTGCCCTACGACCGTTGCCAGGTTGGCATCGTCACCCGCATGCCCTCCACCCACACTCTTCAGGATCTCTACGCTGGCGAAGACGATCGCATGCCTGGCTATATCCGTACCCAGACCGATGTCGTGTTGCCCGGTGGCGTCAGCATTTTGAATGCAGACATTGACGCGGTGGCCGAATTGGCCGAGTACAGCGATGGGGCCGTGACCCTGTACGCCCAGGAGGGTTCAAACCCACGCTTGCTCGCGCACCGCGGCGAGGGGGGGCGCACCGCTTTCTGGCGAGATGGCGTACTCATCCTGGCCCAGGGCGAGCACGAAATCGAAGTGCTCAGCACCCAACGTCCGGCCGTTGCCCGGCTGCTCAAGGACGACAGCCTCAGCCAGGAAGACATTCTGGTGGCTGCCTGTGCGGCCTGGGCGCTGGAGACATCGCCCGACCTGATCCGCGCTGGCATCAAGAGTTTTGGCCAGAACGCCCACTCCCACTGACCTACAGACCCAACTCTGAGATCTCTGAGCTATGCAAGTTTCTCGCATCCGAGCCCTACGGGGACCCAATCTGTGGAGTCGCCACACTGCTGTAGAAGCCATTGTCAGCTGCAACGCAGCGGACATGCTGGTGGCAGGTTTGGAACAACAATTGCGCCGCACTTTTCCGGCCATTGGCCTGATCCGCGCCAGCTCGTCCGAGCAGCCGCTGTGCCTGGCCCATGCGCTGGAAAAAATCACCTTGGCCTTGCAGGTGCAGGCAGGCTGCCCGGTCACCTTCAGTCGCACCACGCCTACTCAGGAGGCTGGCACCTACCAGGTGACCGTTCAGTACTCGGAAGAAGCCGTCGGTCGCAGGGCTCTGGCTCTGGCGCAAGAGCTGTGCCTGGCCGCACAGAATGGCAGTGCCTTTGATGTAGAAGCCGCTTTAACTGAGCTGCGCGATCTCGATGAAGACGAGCGCCTGGGTCCGTCCACCGGTTGTATCGTGGACGCCGCTGTCGCCAGGGGCATTCCCTTCAAACGCATGACCCGTGGCAGCATGGTTCAGCTGGGCTGGGGCTCCAAGCAACGCCGTATCCAGGCAGCCGAAACCGATACCACCAGTGCGATTGCCGAGTCCATTGCTCAAGACAAGGACCTGACCAAAGCCGTGTTGCATGCCGCCGGAGTTCCTGTCCCTCTGGGTCGCCCTGTGGACAGTCTGGAAGAGGCCTGGCAATTTGCCCAGGAGATTGGGTTTCCCGTGGTCGTCAAGCCCCTGGATGGCAACCAGGGCAAAGGCGTGACCGTCAACATCGTGGAACGCGAACACTTCGGCATCGCCTATAACGCTGCCAATAAATATGGGCAGGTCTTGGTGGAAAAATTCCTCCCGGGTCAGGACTTCCGCTTGCTGGTGGTGGGCGACAAACTGGTGGCCGCTGCACGCCGCGAGCCGCCCTTGGTCGTCGGTGACGGTGTGCACACCGTGCGTCAGCTGGTGGAACAAGTCAACGCGGACCCTCGCCGTGGGGAAGGTCATGCTACATCCCTGACCAAGATCCGTTTTGACGACATCGCGGTTGCCCGTCTGAAAGTGCAAGGTCTCGTGCCCGAGTCGGTTCCCGAAAAGGGTCAACGCGTCATTCTGCGAAACAATGCCAACCTGTCCACCGGTGGCACCGCGACAGATGTGACGGATGAAGTGCACCCCGAGGTGGCTGCACGCGCGGTGGCCGCAGCCCGTATGGTGGGCCTGGACATCTGCGGTGTGGATGTGGTGTGCGAATCCATGCAACGCCCCCTGGAAGAGCAAAGTGGCGGCATTGTGGAAGTCAACGCCGCACCCGGTCTGCGCATGCACCTCAATCCTTCCTACGGCAAAGGCCGCGATGTGGGGCAAGCCGTCATCGACTACATGTTCCCTGCGGGCAATGATGGGCGCGTGCCCGTGATCGCTGTGACGGGCACAAACGGCAAGACGACCACCGTGCGCCTGACGGCTCATTTGCTCAAGGCTAACGGCCTGCGCGTGGGCATGACCAATACCGATGGGGTGTACGTCAACGACCGTCAGACCGACTCCGGCGACTGCAGCGGCCCCAAGAGCGCACGCAATGTACTGTCCCACCCTGAAGTCGATGCGGCCGTGTTCGAAACCGCACGTGGCGGCTTGCTGCGCGAGGGTCTGGCGTTTGACCGTTGTCAGGTGGCCGTGGTCACCAACATGGGCGCAGGCGACCACCTGGGTCTAAACTACATCACCACGCTGGAAGACCTGTCGGTGCTCAAGCGCGTGATCGTGCTCAATGTCCAGCCCGATGGCATGGCCGTTCTGAATGCTGCGGACCCCGCTGTGGCCGCCATGGCACCACACTGTCCGGGCGATGTCACCTTCTTTGCCCTGGACGCTCATCATCCGGTTTTGGCCACGCATCGTGCCCAAGGCAAGCACGTGGTCTATGTCGAAAACGGCTCTATCGTGGCCCAAAAAGGCAAGCAGGTCGTGCGCATTCCCCTGTCACAGGTTCCCTTGACCCGCAACGGTCAAATCGGCTTTCAGACCGAGAACGTGCTGGCCGCCGTAGGTGCTGCCTGGGCTGTGAACACGCCATGGGATGCCATTGCGCAAGGTTTGTCCACCTTCATCAGCGATGTCCAAGGGGTTCCGGGCCGCTTCAATGTATTCGACTACAAAGGCGCCACCCTGATTGCCGACTACGGGCACAACCCGGATGCCATGCAAGCCCTGGTGCAAGCCGTGGACAACATGCCAGCCGGCAAGAGAGTGGTGGTCATCAGCGGTGCAGGCGACCGGCGTGATGAAGACATTCGCGACCAGACCCGCATTCTGGGTGCCGCCTTCGATGAAGTGTTGCTCTACCAGGATGCCTGTCAACGTGGTCGTGCCGATGGTGAGGTTGTGGCCTTGCTGCAGGAAGGTCTGCAAGGCGCGACGCGTACGCGCCATGTCGAGTCCATCCAGGGTGAATTCAACGCCATTGACACGGCGCTATCGCGCCTGTCAAAAGGCGATCTGTGCCTGATCCTGATTGACCAGGTCGAAGAGGCACTGGCCCACATCCGAGCGCGCGTTCAAAAGGGCTGAAGTGTTGTTGGGGTCAGCTCGCCAGCCACATGGCTGCAGCGCTGCTGACCATGAAGGTCGCGCTCCAGCCAGCCCAGCGTGTCCAGCGGGCACGGCCTTGCTCGGTCAAACGATGCAGGCCCTGCCCGAACAGAAGGGATAGCGCCAGGGCTGCCACCATGCCTGCCGCATTCATGAGCACCACGTCTGGCCACAGCGCACTCACGAGCGCATTGACACCCAGACTGACGCCGAAGTGCACCACAAAGACCGAATAGGAAATCCTGGACAACCACACCACGCCCTCTTGCCACGCGGTGCGAACCTGTGGTGCGGCCCCCATGGGCATCCAGGCCAGCCAGGCCGCAACGGCCCAAGCTGTCAAGGCCCGGCCCCGTTCATCCCAAACCAGACACACACCGGCCAAGACCAGCCACACCAGTGCGCGCTGCCAGGTGATGGACCATGCGCGCGTGCGCCAGGCCATCACACCCAAACCGTACGCCCCCCAGAAAAACAAGGCGGTGTCTTCCAGCACTTGCTGATGCGACCACATCACCAGAGACCCCAGCATCAACACAGCCACCAAAACTGTTTGCCAAGCCCTGGCCATTCCTTGGCCATAGGCCTGCAACCGTTGAGCTCCCCAAGTCAATAGCAAGGCCGAAAGATACAGCTGAAAATCAACCGCAACGTACCAGACACCTGCAGACAAGGCCTCCTGCCCCAGGAGGTGCTGAAGAAAAAACACATGCCCCAGAACCTGTGCCCAACCTGGGGTTGCAGACAAACTCTCATGCGCGAAACTGTCTCGAATAAGCTCACTGATCAGCACCGTCAGGCTCAGAGCTGCCAGCAAGGGCCCCACCAGTCTCAGATAACGTTGTGCGGTGCGTTGCAACACCTGGCCCAGGCTCAAAGAGGGTAAGGTCAGCACCGTTTGTGCCGTCAAAAAACCTGAGCACACCAGAAACATGTACACCGCGAGTCGTGCGTGCTGCGCCAACCACGAAATCGACCCTGGCCATGCCTTGGCCACCACATCAGCCATCGGCCCATAAAAAGCCAGGTGGTGCAACACAATGAGAACGCATCCGATCGCCTTGAACACATCAATGAAAAAGGAGCGCTCACTCGGGCGCTCCTTTGGCTGCGTCGGTGCAGGTATCGTCACAGTCATTACAAAGCCAGACGAGCCCTGGCCTCTTGGTATTCGCGCTTGAGTTGCGCCACACGATCTGCCGTGCTCACGACCGATGTGATGGCCCCAATGCCTTGCCCGCAACCCCAGATGTCGCGCCATGCCTTGGCGGCATTGGCGCCTTCGCCCGTCCCGAAATTCATCTTGCTCGGATCGCTCTCGGGCAGGTTGTCCGGGTCCATACCAGCGTTGCGGATGCTGCCCTTGAGGTAGTTGCCGTGCACACCGGTGTAGAAGTTGCTGTAGACGATGTCATCGGAATTGCTGTCCACAATCATCTGCTTGTAGGCATCGACCGCGCGTGCCTCGTGGGTCGCGATGAAAGCCGAGCCCATGTAGGCAAAATCTGCCCCCATGGCCTGCGCTGCCAAAATGGCTCCGCCCGAGGCGATAGACCCTGACAGGGCCAACGGCCCGTCAAACCAGGTACGGATTTCCTGGACCATGGCAAACGGGCTCTTGACGCTGGCGTGCCCGCCCGCACCCGCAGCCACGGCGATGAGACCATCCGCGCCCTTCTCGATGGCTTTATGGGCAAACATATTGTTGATGACGTCATGCATCACCACGCCGCCCCACGCATGCACGGCCTGGTTCACGTCTTCACGCGCCCCCAGACTGGTGATGATGAGGGGCACCTTGTACTTGGCACACAGCTCCAGATCCTGCTCCAGGCGGTCATTGCTCTTGTGCACGATCTGGTTGATGGCAAAAGGCGCTGCCGGGTTGTCCGGATTCGCCCGGTTGTGGGCAGCCAGGGCTTCCGTGATTTCGGCCAGCCACTCGTCCAGCTGGGCAGCCGGACGTGCATTGAGTGCGGGCATGGAACCAATGACTCCAGCCTTGCACTGCTCAATCACCAGCTTCGGATTGCTGATGATGAACAACGGCGAGCCGATCACCGGGAACTTTTGCGCTGCCAGCACGGGAGGCAATTTGGACATGGCGTCTCCTCCTATGTGATCGTCGATCAGAATGCTTCCAGCGGCAAGGCCGTCACGCTGTCTGCACCTTCCACAATGCTGTCGCGCATACCGGGCACTTTGGACAGGATGTGGTCGGCGTAGAAACGCGCTGTGGTGACCTTGGCGGCCATGAAGGCAGCATCCTGCGCCTGGGCTTCGGGCGTGAGCGCCACCAGCAGGGCACGGCCCATCTGCCAGCCTGCCACCAGATTGCCGGTGAGCATCAGGTAGGGCACGCTGCCCGAGAAAGCAGCGTTCGGGTTGCTCCTGGTGTTGGCGGCGACGAACTCAACCACATCGACAAAAGCTTCGCGCGCGGCTTTCAGACGCTTGGCCATGGCCTGCGCGTCGGCGTTGCCACTGGCGGCCAGCTCGGCTTCGGTCTTGGCAATCTGTGCGGCGATGCTCTTGGCCCCGGCGCCGCCATCGCGTGCGGTCTTGCGGCCCACCAGATCGTTGGCCTGGATGGCGGTCGTGCCTTCGTAGATGGTCAGGATCTTGGCGTCGCGGTAGTACTGGGCGCAACCGGTTTCCTCGATGAAGCCCATGCCGCCGTGGATCTGAACGCCCAGGCTGGCCACATCGATGCTCATTTCGGTGCTGTAGCCCTTGACCAGCGGCACCAGGAATTCGTAGAAGGCCTGGTTGTCCTTGCGCACTTCGGCGGCAGGGTGGTGGTGCGCGGCGTCATAAGCAGCAGCGGCCACGGTGGCCATGGCGCGGCAGCCTTCGGTGTAGGCACGCATGGTCATGAGCATGCGGCGCACGTCCGGATGGTGAATGATCGGACCGGCCTTGGGCAGACTGCCGTCGACCGGGCGGCTTTGCACACGGTCACGGGCGTACTGCACGGCCTTCTGATAAGCGCGCTCGGCCGTCGCAATGCCCTGCACGCCCACCGCGTAGCGGGCGGCGTTCATCATGATGAACATGTATTCGAGGCCACGGTTTTCCTCGCCCACCAGGTAGCCGATGGCACCGCCGTGGTCACCATACTGCAGCACCGCGGTCGGGCTGGCCTTGATGCCCATCTTGTGTTCGATGGAGACGCAATGCACGTCGTTGCGCTCGCCCAGCGAGCCGTCATCCTTGACCATGAACTTGGGCACGACGAACAGGCTGATGCCTTTCACGCCTTCAGGCGCGCCCTGCACACGGGCCAGCACCAGGTGGATGATGTTGTCGGCCATGTCGTGCTCACCGTAGGTGATGAAGATCTTGGTGCCGAACACCTTGTAGGTGCCGTCGGGCTGCGGCTCTGCGCGGGTACGCACGGCGGCCAGGTCCGAACCGGCCTGGGGTTCGGTCAGGTTCATGGTGCCGGTCCATTCGCCGGAGATGAGTTTCTCCAGGTACTTGGCCTTCATCTCATCGGAGCCTGCGGTCAGCAGGGCTTCGATGGCACCGTCCGTGAGCATGGGGCACAGCGCAAAGCTCATGTTGGCCGAGTTCAGCATCTCGCCGCAGGCGGCGCCAATCGTCTTGGGCAGGCCCTGGCCACCGAAATCGACCGGGTGCTGCAGGCTTTGCCAGCCGCCTTCGGTGAACTGCTTGTAGGCGTCCTTGAAGCCGGGCGTGGTCGTGACCTGGTTGCCATCGTGGTGCCAGGATGGGTTCTTGTCGCCTTCCCAGTTGAGCGGCGCAATGACTTCGGCATTGAGCTTGCCGCACTCTTCGAGCACAGCTTGCGCAGTTTCGAGGCCAGCATCTTCGAAGCCGGGAATCTGCGCGATCTGGTCAATGCGGGCCAGATGCTCGATGTTGAACAGCATGTCCTTGAGGGGTGCGGTGTAGCTCATGAGGTTCTCCGTATGAATCGCTTGTTATGGGGTTTGATTTGCTTGCAAAAAAGGCCTCAGTCAGAGGCCTTTTTGCAGAGTTCAACGCATCACAGTGCGTTGGTCAGTTCGGGCACAGCCACGAAGAGGTCAGCCTCCAGACCAAAGTCGGCCACACTGAAGATCGGAGCCTCCGGATCCTTGTTGATCGCCACGATCACTTTGGAATCCTTCATGCCGGCCAAGTGCTGGATGGCACCCGAAATGCCGCAGGCTACGTACAGTTGCGGAGCGACGATCTTGCCGGTCTGCCCGACCTGCAGGTCATTAGGCGCGTAGCCCGCGTCCACCGCAGCGCGGCTGGCACCGATGGCGGCGCCGAGCTTGTCGGCCAGGGGCGTCATCACTTCGTTGAACTTCTCGCTGCTGCCCAGGGCTCGGCCACCGGAGACGATGATCTTGGCAGCCGTCAGTTCAGGGCGATCGCTCTTGGCAATTTCGCTACCCACGTAGCTGCTCTTGCCACTGTCGGCTTGCGCAGCTGCGGATTCGACGGCGGCAGAGCCACCAGTAGCAGCCGCAGCGTCAAAGCCCGTTGTACGCACGGTGATCACTTTGACAGCGTCAGCGCTTTGCACGGTCGCGATCGCGTTACCAGCGTAAATGGGACGCTCGAAAGTGTCGGCAGATTCGACCTTGGTGATATCGGAAATCTGTGCCACATCCAGCTTGGCAGCAACGCGTGGAGCCACGTTCTTGCCGCTGGCGGTCGCGGGGAACAGGATGTGGCTGTAATTGCCAGCAATAGCCAGCACCTGGGCAGCGACGTTCTCAGCCAAGGCGTGCGCCAAGGCTTCGCTGTCAGCATGAATGACTTTGGACACACCAGCGATCTGGGCTGCTGCTGAGGCAGCGGCGCCAGCGTTGTGGCCAGCAACGAGCACATGCACGTCACCCCCGCAAGCAGCAGCAGCGGTCACGGTGTTGAGGGTCGCGCCTTTGATGGAGGCGTTGTCGTGTTCGGCAATGACGAGTGCGGTCATGATCAGATCACCTTTGCAACATTCTTGAGTTTGTCCACGAGCGTAGCGACGTCGGGCACCTTGATGCCTGCGCTGCGCTTGGCTGGCTCAGCTACCTTGAGGGTTTTGAGGCGCGGCGTCACGTCCACACCGAGGTCTTCAGGCTTGAAGGTGTCGAGCAGCTTTTTCTTGGCCTTCATGATGTTGGGCAGCGTCACGTAACGCGGCTCGTTCAAGCGCAGGTCGGTGGTCACCACCGCAGGCAGGGAGACGGCCAGGGTTTCCAGACCGCCGTCAATTTCACGGGTCACGTTGGCTTTGCCATCGGCCACTTCCACCTTGGATGCAAAAGTGGCTTGCGGCAGGTCGGCCAACGCGGCCAGCATCTGGCCAGTCTGGTTGGCATCGTCGTCAATGGCTTGCTTGCCCAGGATCACCAGACCGGGTTGTTCTTTGTCGACCAAGGCCTTGAGCAGCTTGGCCACAGCCAGGGGCTGCAGCTCTTGCGTGGTTTCCACCAGGATGCCTCGGTCGGCGCCGATGGCCATGGCGGTGCGCAGGGTTTCCTGGCACTGGGTCACGCCACAGGAGACAGCGATCACCTCGGTGGCCACACCCTTTTCCTTCAGACGCACGGCTTCTTCAACGGCAATCTCGTCAAAGGGGTTCATGCTCATCTTGACGTTGGCGATGTCCACACCGCTGTTGTCACTCTTGACGCGGACCTTGACGTTGTAGTCCACCACCCGTTTGACGGGAACCAGAATCTTCATGAGGTATCTCCTGAATATTGAATGTGATGAGCGTTACACAATTGACGTTAACGTAAACGTCAATTGTGCATCAATTCGGTGACAAGGCCAAATTCAGCAGCTCGCCACCACAAAAAAGCACGATCGTGCGAATTATCCACAACATTTGCCGAAACTTGCACACGCATGGTACCCCCGGGAATTCACCGACCAACCGGTCGGCGCATCAGGGTTAGCATGTAGTGCTATCTGGTCGTTTTCCGATTAGATTATGTTTCATAACCAATCATGGAGACTCTTGTATGAAAAAATTACTGTTGCCGTTGGCCACACTGGCCTTGACAGGCCTGGCACAAGCCCAAACCGTTCTGACTGCCTCAAGTTGGGTGCCGCCCACGCACGGCCTGTCCGTTTCGCAAAAGGAATGGTGTGACACGCTGGCCAGCAAGACGTCCAACCGCGTTCGCTGCAACATCCTGCCGCGCGCCGTCACCCCCGCGCCCGGTACTTTCGACGCCGTCAAGAACGGCCTGGTGGACCTGTCGTTCACCGTGCACGGCTACACACCCGGCCGCTTTGTGCTGACACAAATGGCCGAATTCCCCTTCCTGGGTGACCGCGCTGAACCCATCTCCGTGGCTTTCAACCGTGTCGCCAGCAAGCACCCTGAATTCATTGCAGAGCACCAGGGCGTGAAAGTGCTGTCCTTCTTCACGCATGGCCCCGGCATGGTGTTCAACACCAAAAAACCGATCACCCGTGTGGAAGACCTCTCCGGTCTGAAGTTCCGCGTCGGTGGCGGCATGGTGAACGAAATTTCCAAAACGCTGGATATGAATGTCACGCTCAAGCCGGCACCGGACTCGTACGAGCTGCTGTCCAGCGGCGTGATGGACGGCACCTTGTTCCCTGCCGAATCGACCGACTCATTCAAGATCGACAAAATCATCAAACACGCTACCCAGTTCCCCGGCGGTCTGTACAACACCAGCTTCGTGTTCATGATGAACCCGGCCAAGTACAACGCCCTGTCTGCTGAAGACAAAAAAGTGGTGGACGAACTGTCCGGTGAATACGCAGCCCGACAATTTGGCAAAGCCTGGGATCGCGTAGACGCCGCTGCCCTGTCCAATATGCAAAAGAACGGTGTCAAGGTCATCAAGGCCGATCCTTCGTTTGTCAGCGGTGTAACGGTGCGTGTCAACAAGCTCGAGCGTGACTGGGCGCAGGCTGCTTCGGCCAAGGGCCTGAAGAACCCTTCTTCCGTGCTGTCCGAGTTCCGCAGCGAAATCGCCAAGCTGCAAAAGTAATGCAGTCTTCTGCACTGGCATGAGCCAGATGCGCAACTTCAGGCCCCGGTTTCATACCGGGGTCGTTTTTTACGAGTGGTCGCAACCTTGAAAAAAACGCTTGAAATCCTCTGTGGGACGCTGGCCGGTCTGGCCTTGCTGGCCATCATGTTCTTGACCTTTCTGGATGTCAGCGGCCGCAAAATGCTCAGCCACTCGATCACCGGCTCGCTCGAGCTCACCGAGTTGCTGATGGTGGTGGTCATCTTTGGTGCCCTACCCCTGGTATCCGAAAAAGGCGAGCACGTCGTTTTTGATTCACTCGACCCGATCCTTCCTGACTGGCTGCGTACCGTGCAGCGCGCACTGGTCAATCTACTGTGCGGCAGCGCCCTGATTGGCTTGGCGTGGCTGATGTTCAAGACGGGAATGGAGTTTCAGGCCACTGGCGAGACCACTGCACAGCTCAAGATCCTCAAGGCCCCATTCATCCACGGCATGGGCGTGCTTTGCGCTTTCACCGGCCTGGTGCACCTGAGCCTCATGTTCAAACGCAACAACGAAGATGAATCCGAGGGAGGTGTCCTGTGATTGAAGCCCTCATTGGTTTTGGCGCCATATTTGCCCTGGCGCTGCTGCGCGTGCCGCTGGCCTTTGCCATGGGCCTGGTTGGCGTGGTCGGCATCGGTCTGACGCGCGGCTGGATGCCTGCGTTCGCAAGCACTGCACAGGTTGTCTACGAAACCGGCTTTGCCTACACCCTGTCGGTCATCCCCTTGTTCATCCTGATGGGCAACTTTGTGGCCCGCGCTGGTCTGGCGCATGAACTGTTCCACGCCGCCTACACCTTCATCGGTCACCGACGTGGCGGACTGGCCCATGCCACCATCGCTGCCTGCGCCGGTTTTGGCGCCATCTGCGGCTCGTCGATTGCCACAGCTGCCACCATGAGCAAGGTGGCTTACCCCTCGATGCGAAAGCTTGGCTACAGCGACGCCCTCTCCACCGGCGTGATTGCGGCAGGCGGCACGCTGGGCATCATGATTCCGCCGTCGACCATCATGGTCATCTACGGCATCATCACAGAAACCCACATTGGCAAACTCTTTGCTGCAGGTGTCATTCCAGGCGCATTGACAGCTTGCCTCATGATGCTTGCAGTGGTGCTGATGACCTGGCATGACCCCGAACACGCTCCGGCGGGCGAGAAGTTCAGCTGGAGCGAGCGCTTTGCTGCCCTGCGTGGCATCTGGGGCGTGCTGCTGCTGGTGGTCATCGTGCTGGGCGGCATCTACGGGGGCTTCTTCACAGCCACCGAAGGCGCTGGCATGGGTGCCATGGGCGCTTTTTTGTTTGCCCTGGCACGACGCGCCCTGAGCTGGAAAACCTTGTTTCAAGTCCTGGTCGAATCTGCGCGTACCACCGCCATGCTGTTCACCTTGCTGATCGCTGCGACCATCTTTGCCAATTTTGTGAACTACACCTCCATGCCTTTCGAGCTCAAGGAATGGATCACGGGTCTGGGTCTGTCGCCCATCATGATCGTCGGCGCCATGATGCTCATCTACATCCTGCTGGGCACCGTGATGGAAGAGCTGACCATGGTGCTGCTGACCATCCCCTTGTTCTTCCCGATCGTGACCCAGCTGGGCTTTGACCCTGTCTGGTTTGGCGTGCTGATTGTGATGGTGATTCAGATCGGCCTGATTTCACCGCCTGTGGGCATGAACTTGTTCGTGATCAACACCCTCTTGCCCAAAGTGGGGCTGGGCACCATCTTCCGCGGCGTCTGGCCGCTGGTACTGGTGCTCATCATCACTCTGGTGATCCTGCTGGCCTTCCCGGGCCTGAGCCTGTGGCTGCCGTCGATGATGGACTGAGGTCACCGGCTTGTAAAAAAGGCACGTCTCATGACGTGCCTTTTTCATGGGACAAAGCGTTTGCCGCTTCAGCGAGGCGCCACGGTGTGCACCACCCGCTGCGGAAAAGGAATCTCGATGCCATGGGTTTTCAGCGCCTGCAGAATCGCCCGGTTGATGTCTGACTTGAGGTTAAGCTGACCGTTTTCAGGGTCATCGATCCAGTAAATAACGGTGAACTCCAGGCCATCGGCACCAAAAGCCGACAACGCCACAGAGGGCGCAGGATCAGTCAACACGCGAGACTGCTGAGTGCAAGCCTGCTGCAACAAAGCCATCACTTGGTCGACCGGGCTGTCATATGCCACTGAGACCACAGTCGATTGCCAGACCTTGGGATCGGTCAAGGAAAGGTTTTCTACCCGTTGGGTAATCAGTAGCTCGTTAGGTACGATCGACTCTCGCCCTGTCGGGGAACGAATCACGGTGTAGCGAGCCTTGATGTCAGTGATACGGCCCTCGAAGTTATCAACCTTCACACTGTCGCCAATACGCATGCTGCGCTCGGCCAGGATGACAAAACCGCTAACGTAATTCGCCGCTAGCTTCTGTAGGCCAAAACCGATACCCACACCCACTGCACCACCCAGCACAGAAAGCGCTGTCAGGTCAATGCCCACCGAGGTCAGCGCCAACAAGACCCCCACAAACATCAACAAAGCGCGCACCGAGTTGCTGATCACCTTGCGCAAGGACAAGTCACTCCCCGTTGCAGATTTGAGCAAGCGGCTTTCAATCGCTGATGAGACCCATAGCGCCACAATCAAAACTGCCCCTGCTGTCAGCCCCCCTTCAATCAAGGTGCGGACCGACAATACGCTGCCGGCGACCTTCCACTGGATCTTGTCCAACTCTTCCAGCACAAGGGGCAAGACACCGGTCACCCACAAAACCACAGCAATCCAGGCCCCCCAGGATATGGTTCGCTCAAGTGCGCGCACCATGGGCGTAGCCCCGAGGGCGACCTGCAGCACTTTGACCCCCAAGCGAATAGCCGCCAAAGAAGTGCATACCGGCAATAGCACTGCGAACAAGGCCCCCTGGTTTTGCCGCGTCAACACAATGCTGGCGGCATAAGTTGTGCCAAGCAAAAGTGCCGGGAATAAAACTCCATCCACCAACCTTTGACCCAGAAGAATAGTGAAGTCTCCAGTTTTAAGCGTTCGCCGCAGCGCCCAAACCATGCTCCAGGACAACACGATGCAAAGCGCAAACGTGCCCAGCACCAACAATGCATCAGCCTGCGTCACTGTATCCATCCAGGCTAATGAATCTGTCACTTTCACGGTGTTATCGATCGTCATGGTTTTCAGTCATCCTCACACATCTGCCAATGTTCTCACGTGCGCCTCCACGCTGCGGGACAAGGCACTGAGGTTGTAGCCCCCTTCCAGGCAACTGACCACCCGGCCTTTCGCGCACTGCTGCGCCACATCCATGATGCGCCGCGTGATCCACACATAGTCCTGCTCCACCAGGCCGAGCTGCCCCATATCGTCTTCGCGGTGGGCATCAAAACCGGCGCTGATGATAATCAGCTCGGGGGCATGTTCCAGCAAACGTGGCACCCAAACGGCGTCCACAATCTCGCGGATGTCCATGCCCTTGGTGTAGGCCGGCACCGGCACATTGAGCAAGTTTGATGCGTTCGATAAAGAGCCCCCTTCAGGGTAGAACGGGTGCTGAAAAAAACTGACCATCAATATGCGCTCATCCCCGGCCACGATGTCTTCGGTACCATTGCCGTGGTGCACATCAAAGTCGATGATCGCCACGCGCTTGAGCCCATGGCGCTCGACGGCATGCTTGGCCGCAATAGCCACATTGTTGAAAAAGCAAAAGCCCATGGCCTTGTCACGACAGGCATGGTGCCCCGGAGGACGAGTGGCACAGAAGGCGTTTTCATATTCCCCCGCCAACACGGCATCGGTGGCTGCGATGGCAGCACCAGCAGACAACAAAGCCGCTTGATAGGTAAATTCGTTGATGGAGGTATCGGGATCCAGCTGCGCGTGCCCAGGACCGCCGGCGGCCATGTCTTCCTTGAGCACATCCGTCAAGCCGCGCAAGGCAGCAATGTGCATGCGCGTGTGCGCCAACTCCAGGTCTGCCAGCGCAGCAGGCGCCGGCTCTACACGCTGCAGAGCCATGTCCAGACCTGTGATCAACAAACGGTCTTCAATCGCACTCAAGCGCTGCGGACATTCAGGATGACCTGGCCCCATATCGTGTTTGAAACAAGTGGGATGTGCGTAATAGGCGGTGTGCCCCATGATGACATCTTTCCAGAGGTGTGCAGCCACAATCGTGGCATGAGCTTAGCATGCTGGCTCCACCGCCCCGGCCAGCTGTACACTGCCCAGATGCGATATCGCCAAGTGTTCAAATTTGTTCCCAGTCTAGTTCTGCTGACCTTGCTTGGCTTGAGCTCAATTAATACAGCATGGGCCAAGGTTGAGACCAGCAAACCCCAGCACAAAAAAACGCTCAAAGCACACAAGCCTCAGCACAAAAAACAGCAGGCATCCCGAGCTGCAACGGGACCTGCCTACGCACAGCGTGCCGAAGCCCTTGAATGGGGCCACGAGCTGGCCAGACGGCAAAACCTGCCGAATGCCTGGGTGACTGCAGCCATTTCCGACGCACGCATGCTGCCCAATGTGACTCGCCTGGTCACCCCTTCGACAAAGCCGACGGCCAAAAACTGGGCTGCTTACCGCGAACGCTTTATCGAACCCCGCCGGATTGCGGCAGGCTTGGCATTCTGGCAAGAACACGCCAGCGACCTGGCTCGGGCAGAACACATCTATGGCGTACCTGCACGCATCATCGTCGGCATTCTGGGGGTGGAAACCCTCTACGGCCAGCACACAGGCTCCTTCCGAATCCTGGATGCGCTGGCCACACTGGCTTTTGACTTTCCCCAGGCCCATCCCCGCGCGCAAGAACGCCAGGCCTTCTTTCGCCAGGAGCTGGAACACTATCTGCTCATGACCCACCAGAACAGAGCCGATCCGCGCACCCTCAAGGGCAGCTACGCTGGCGCCATGGGTCTGCCGCAATTCATGCCCTCGAGTTGGCGGCGCTACGCCGTGGACTTTGATGGTGACGGCCACATCGACCTGTGGAACAGCACTGCGGACGCGATCGGCTCAGTTGCCAACTACTTCCGCGCTTTTGAGTGGCAAACTGGACAGCCCACGAGCTTTGACGTCCAGGTGCAAAGCCATCCAGAGCAATTGGAGCAATTGCTGCTGCCGGACATCCTGCCCACCTTCAGCGCGCAAACCATGCAGTCCCTCGGACTGCAATTGCCCCCAGATGCCGCGCAATACCCAGGCAAGCTTGCCCTGATCGAGCTGCGAAACGGCGAAGACGCCCCCAGCTTTGTGCTGGGCACGGAAAATTTCTACGCTGTCACCCGCTACAACTGGAGCAGCTACTACGCCATGGCGGTGATTGAACTGGGCGAAACCATTGAACGCGATCGCCAACGCCTGGTGCGCAGTGCCCAGGCACAGTGAGCTCCAAGTTCAGTTCAACCGCCATGCGCGGACAAGGCCTTGCCCACTTCGTGCTGACCCTGCTCCGAACCTGAAGCGGGCACCAGATCGCCTGCGCGATTACAGACCGCTTCAAGCTGGCGGAGCAACTGCTCAGGCACATCATCACCCACGCCCAAATGCACGCCTTGCGTGAGCGTGATGTTGGCCACTTCAAAGCTCCCCGCACCAGCGCACAGAATGGTGCGATTGGGCGCCTGCTCGCAAGCCATCACCAGCATGGCAGGCACCACAGCCTCGGGGGCAAGGGCGAGCAAAACAGCTTCAGGCATCAATCCTTGCGTCATGCGCGTTGCCGCAGTGGGCGCCAGGCCATTGACTCGGATATCGTATTTTTGACCCTCCAGCGACAAGGTCTGCACCAGGCCGGTCAAGGCCATCTTGGCCGCGCCGTAGTTGGCCTGGCCAAAATTGCCATACAGACCACTCGATGAGGTGGTCATGATGATGCGACCATAGTGCTGGGCCTGCATGATGGGCCACACCGCCTTGGTGCAATGCACGGCGCCCATGACGTGCACATCCATGACCAGTCGGAAATCATCGATCTCCATTTTGGCAAAGCTCTTGTCCCGCAAGATGCCCGCGTTGTTAACCAGAATGTCCACCCGGCCCCATGCGTCCATCGCCTGCTGCACCATGGCCTGGACCGCCGCAAAGTCCGTGACGGAGGCGCCGTTGACCAAGGCCTCGCCACCGGCAGCGCGAATCTCATCGACCACTTTTTGCGCAGCCGAAGGCGACCCGCCTTCACCATGCACATCACCGCCCAGGTCATTGACCAGCACTTTGGCCCCACGCGCGGCAAGCGCCAGGGCATGTTGACGCCCCAGACCACCACCTGCACCCGTCACAATGGCCACACGGCCTTTGAAATCGATCGTCATCCTGCTTTCCTTCCGTGAACATTGACGCCCAAACGACAGAACGCAAATGCCATACATGGCATCATGACCACAATATAAACAAAAGACAGTCTCATGGAGCTCAACTCCGAAATCGTCACCGACCCGCCACGCGATGCTTCCACTGTGGTCCTCCTGCGCGACAGCTCTCAAGGCCTGCAGGTCTTGATGATGCAGCGCCACAACGCCTCACAGGTGCTGGGTGGGGTACATGTCTTTCCGGGCGGCAAACTCGACGATGAGGACATGTCCTCTGACTTGTTGGAGCTGCTGCAGGAAGATAAGCACACTCTTCACCGCCTGTTGCATGAGCCAGCGCTGGAACCCGCACGCGCTGCGGGCTTGTACGTGGCAGCCTTCAGGGAGCTGCACGAAGAAGCCGGCATCTTGCTGGGCAGCTCGAACACCCATGACACACTGTCAGGACCTTGGCACCAAGCCGTCGCCAGCTTGAGCGACAAGCTGCCGGCAACCCAATTGGTACCGTGGTCGCGCTGGATCACACCGCGCCAACCCTCGGTCACCAACAAGCGCTTTGATACCCGCTTCTTTCTGGCACACGCCAGAGCGCAAGAAGAAGGTCGACACAACCACGAAGCCACCGAAATCCGTTGGATCACCCCGAACGAGGCTTTGCACGCCTATTGGGATCGCCAGATCGAACTGGCACCTCCGCAAATCATGAGCCTGGCCCAACTGCGCCATTTCAGCGATGCACAGTCCGCCATGGCCGATGCACGCCAACGCCCTCCCGCTCTGGTCGAACCCGAGGCACACGACATTCAGGGCGAACGCATGATCTGCTACCCCGGTGACCCGATGCACAGCGTGCGTAACGCAGCGTTTGCAGGCCCTACGCGGCTGTACTTCCGCAACAAGCGTTTTGAACCCGAAGGTGGGTTAGCCGCCCTGCTGGGTTGAGCGGCGAAGTCAGGCGTCTGACTGTGAAGCCAAGGCCAGCTCGGTAGAAGATTGACCTGATCCAACCTGCTCCGACAACCAGGCTTGCAATTGGCGCGCATCGCGCATTAAACGCACCGCATCAAACGCCTTTTGGCCTTCGGGGTAGGCTTTGCGCAAATAATTGAACCATTGCTTGAGCCGTCCGGCGCGGTGCCGTGCTTCCACATGGCCACTCATGCGCGGCCACCACGTCTGTACCAACACTTGCAATACCGCAGACCAGGGCACAGCTTGCCCGGGCAAGTGAATGTGCCCGCTGGTATCGTGCTGAGCGATGGCCAAGGCCAGGCCGGGATCGGTCACGATGCCACGGCCTATCATCACATCATGCACACCTGTCACCGCTCGGCAACGAAGTGCATCGGCCACACTCCAGATTTCGCCATTGGCCACCATCGGCAATTTGACCGTCTGGCGGATATCGGCAATGCGATCCCAATACGCAGGCGGCTTGTACCCGTGCACCTTGGTGCGCGCGTGCACCACCAGCTCGCTGGCGCCTGCTGACTCAATGGCCTGGGCACAGGCCTCGGCCAGGCTGTCGTCTTCGTAACCTAACCGCATCTTGGCCGATACCGGAACGTGCGCTGGCACAGCGCGCCTGACCTCGCTAACGATGCGGTGCACCAGCTCGGGCTCCTGCAACAACACCGCCCCGCCACGATGTCGGTTCACCGTCTTGGCCGGACACCCAAAGTTCAAATCAATGCCGTGTGGCCCCAGTTGCGCCAACGCCGCCGCATTGTCGGCCAGGCACACCGGGTCGGACCCCAGCAGTTGCGCACGCACCGGCACCCCGGCAGCTGTGCGGCCAGCGTTGAGCAGTTCAGGCATGACCCGTACAAAAGCACGTCTGGGCAAGACCGAATCCGTGACGCGGATGAACTCGGTCACACACATGTCAACCCCACCAAAACGCGTCAGGGCATCTCGCAGGCTGTGGTCCAGCAAGCCTTCCATGGGGGCAAGCCAGATCCGCCCCTTGGGTGAAGGGCTAGCTGCTTTTGACGAAGAAGGGGCTGGGCAGTTCATGGCATGGATGACAAGAACTCTCATTGTCGCTGCTAATGCCACTGACTGAGGGCTGCGATCACGATTGCCCGTCTTGATCGGTTATCTTTAGACCATGTTTCATCTTCTATGCAAATGGGCCTTGCCTGCATTGTTGACCCTTTGCTGGTCCCTTGGCGCTGTTGCGGCCACCGATGCCCCGTCGGCCATGGCCGAGCGTGTGCGCGCGTGCACATCCTGTCATGGCGAACAAGGCCGCGCCGCACCCGATGGTTACTACCCTCGCCTGGCAGGAAAACCAGCGGGCTACCTCTACCACCAGTTGCTCAACTTCGCGGAAGGTCGCCGTCGCTACGGCCCCATGGCCCAGCTGGTGCAGCCCTTGTCGGATGACTATTTGCTGCGCATGGCCCGCTATTTCGCATCGCTGGATGTTCCTTACCCCGCACCCAGCCGTGAAGCACCACGCATCAGCCGGCAAGCTCTGGAACACGGACGCCAATTGGCCCTGTACGGCGATGCAGCTCGCAAACTGCCGGCTTGCGCCACATGCCACGGAACCCCTTTGATGGGTACCCAGCCCAACGTCCCGGCCCTGTTGGGGCTGCCGCTGGACTACCTGACTGCCCAGCTGGGCGCCTGGCAAACCGGTGAGCGCAGAGCGCATGCACCGGACTGCATGGCAGAAATCGTGCGGCGCATGAACCCCGGCGACATCATTGCCGTGGCCAGCTGGTTGTCGATGCAACCCGTGCCAACACCTTCGCATGCCCGCACCCTGCAACAAGGCGTGGCGCTGGATGCGTCTTTGCGTTGCGGCAGCGCGCCGGAGCTGGACGCACAGCCCCAGCAGAAAGGTCAGCCATGAAACGATGGCCTGTATGGGTTCGCTTGCCACTGCTGGTCAGTGCTGCTTTGTGGCTGGTGATCAGCGCTTGGGTCGTTTGGGACAACTGGGGGCGGCAAGCCTCTGCGCCCACCGGCATGACTGCACCCTTGACGGAAGATTCCCGACAGCCGCAAATAGAGCGCGGCCAATACCTGGCGCGTGCAGGCAACTGCATCGCCTGCCATTCGGTACGCGGACAGCCCTTGATGAGCGGTGCGCGCGCCATCAACACCCCTTTCGGCACGGTGTACAGCAGCAACCTCACGCCCGACCCCGAAACCGGCCTGGGCCGATGGACGGCGCAAGACTTCTGGGTGGCACTGCAACTTGGACGCACGCCATCGGGCCGCTTGCTGCTGCCGGTCTTCCCCTATAACCACACCCGCCTGATCAGCCGCAGCGACAGTGACGCCTTGTGGCAATGGCTGCAAAGCCTGCCTGCGGCGCAGCAAGCCCAGCCGCCTCACGCCTTGCGCTGGCCGCTGGGCACGCAGGCAGCTTTGGCCGTCTGGCGCAGTCTGTACTTTGACGCTGCATCCGAGCCCGGCCCGCAACCTGCAGTCCCCACACCCGTGCAACGCGGCGCCTACCTGGTCGAAGCCCTGGGCCATTGCGCCGCCTGCCACGGCCAGCGCGGTGCGCTGGGCAGCTTCCCCGATGTGCGTGACCTCTCCGGAGCAGTCATGCCCGCACAAGGCTGGTACGCCCCCAACCTGCTCGGCGATGCACATACCGCCATCCTGAGCATGGACACAGCCCAATGGCTGCGCCGCCTGCAAACCGGCTACCACGACCGCAGCGTGGCCTCCGGCCCCATGGCCGAGGTGGTGCAGCACAGCCTGCAATACCTTACCCCGGCCGATGCGCAAGCCATCCTGGCCTACCTGAAAGACCGCGCAAGCCAGCAGACCCAAATCAACCCACCGCCCGCCCCGGCGCCGCGCTGGAGTGTGGTGGATGTGGGCCAGGACGTCTACAAAACGCAGTGCGCTCAATGCCATGGCAAACAAGGCCAGGGACTGTCGCAGGCCTACCCTGCCCTGGCCGGCAGTCTGGCGGTGCAAGACCCCAATCCCACAAACCTGGTGCTGTCCATTTTGCAAGGTGGCTATGGCCCTTCAACCCAGCAGCGACCCAGCCCTTATGGCATGCCGCCCTTCAAGATGACGCTGGACGACCGTCAAATCGCAGCCGTGCTGAGCTATGTGCGTTCCCAATGGGGCAACCAGGCGGGTGAAGTAACACCACTGCAGGTCAACCGCATTCGAGCCAGCGTGGACCATTGATCAATGTCCGGTGCCTTTTCCATCATTCACGAAGACGAACACCTGCTGGTGCTCGACAAACCCTCCGGACTGCTGAGCATTCCTGGCCGTGGCCCGGACAAGCAGGATTGCCTTCTGGCACGTGTTCAAGCTGTCTACCCTGAAGCCCTGTTGGTGCATCGCCTGGACATGGCCACATCGGGTTTGCTGATCATGGCGCGCAGCCCCCAGCTGCAAAAGCAGCTGGGCCAGTGCTTTGAAAAACGCCTCATCAGCAAGCGCTACCAGGCCGTGGTCTTGGGCGACATGGGCCCCGAAGGCACCACAGGCATGATCGACCTGCCTGTCCGTATTGACTGGCTCAACCGCCCTCGCAGCATCATTTGCCACGAACATGGCAAACCCAGTCAGACGCAATGGACCAGTCTCGGTGAGGGCCCCTGGCCAAACACCACGCGGCTACTGCTGCAGCCCCACACCGGGCGCACCCACCAACTGCGGGTGCATACCTTGGCGCTCGGACACCCCATGGTCGGCGATCCTTTGTACGCCCCCGCTGATGCCTGTGTCACCGCACCTCGCCTGTTGCTGCATGCCTGGCAGCTTGAACTTGAGCATCCCGTCACCGGGCAGACCATGCACTGGCAAGCGCCACTGCCCTTCTGAAACCGCCATACACAGGGGTAAGCCACCCTGTTCAAAAACCACGCAGCGGGTTAGCATGTCAGGATGAAGCCTCATCTGTACGTGCTCACAGGCGCTTCGCGCGGGCTAGGCTTGGCCATGGCTCAGCAGCTGATGCAACCCGGCAACAGCCTGCTGTGCATCTCTCGTCACGCCAATGCACTGCTGGCACAAACGGCCGCGCAAGCCGACATTCCCTTGACGCAATGGACGCACGACCTGATTGATGGTGAAGCACTGAGTTACCGTCTTCAGGACTGGCTGGAGCTACAGGGCGCCCAAGCGTTCAGCTCGGCCACCCTGGTCAACAACGCAGGCATGATTCCGGCCATCACCCCGTTGAGCAGTGCGCATCCCGCAGAGCTGGCACGCGCCCTACGCGTGGGGCTGGAAGCCCCCATGCAAATCACATCGCGTTTTTTACACGCGACTCGCGACTGGGGCGTCCCCCTGAAAGTGCTCAATATTTCTTCCGGACTGGGGCGCAGACCCATGGCTTCGCAGTCGGCGTATTGCGCCGCCAAGGCCGGGCTGGACCACTTCACCCGCTGTCTGGCGCTGGACGAGGCGCAGCGCGAGCATGGGGCACGTGTTTGCGCACTGGCACCTGGCGTAGTGGACACAGACATGCAAGTTGAACTTCGCGAAGCGCCTGCAGCGCAATTTCCAGACCAGCCCCGTTTCGAAAAACTCAAAACTCAAGGGCTGCTGACCTCCAGCGAGGAGGCCGCCCGCCAGGTACTGGCTTACTTGTCTCGCCCCGACTTCGGCAGCCAAAGCGTGGCCGATGTCCGGGAAGCAGACCAGTAGCACGGTCTGTCAGTTGCTTGTAGCCTTTCCCCCGGACACTGGTCCTTCTTACATTTTTCATTACAACCGGAGACCTATTCCATGAGCCGTGAAGTCGTCGTCGTCAGCGGTGTGCGCACCGCCATTGGCACCTATGGTGGCAGCCTCAAAGACACCCCTCCTACCGAACTGGCTGCGCTCGTAGTGCGCGAGGCCCTGACTCGCGCCAGCACCGATGGCAAAGACGTGGGCCATGTGGTATTCGGCCATGTCGTCAACACCGAACCCAAGGACATGTACCTCTCGCGTGTAGCGGCCATCAACGGTGGCTGTGCTCAGACCACCCCGGCCTTCAATGTCAACCGCTTGTGCGGCTCGGGCCTGCAGGCCATCGTCAGCGCCAGCCAGGCCATTGCCCTGGGTGACTGCGACATCGCCATTGGTGGCGGCGCGGAAAACATGAGCCGCGCACCGTATGCAAGCCTGACCAGCCGCTGGGGTGCCCGTATGGGTGACACCAAAATGGTGGACATGATGGTCGGCGCGCTGCACGACCCCTTCCACAACATCCACATGGGCGTGACCGCCGAGAACGTGGCCGCACAATTCGGCATCAGCCGTGAAATGCAGGATGCCTTGGCTCTTGAAAGCCACACCCGCGCTGAGCGAGCCACTGCCGAGGGCCGCTTCAAGGACCAGATCGTTCCCGTCATGCTCAAGAGCCGCAAAGGCGAAGTCGCTTACGACACCGACGAACATTTCCGCACGGCTGCCAAGCTCGACGACTTCTCCAAACTCAAGCCTGTGTTCGTCAAGGAAAACGGAACTGTGACCGCTGGTAACGCCTCAGGCATCAACGACGCAGCTGCCGCTGTGGTGTTGATGGAGTCGGGTGCAGCCAAAGCGCGTGGTCTGGCGCCCATGGCCCGCCTGGTGGGTTACGCCCACACCGGCCTGGATCCCAAAATCATGGGTGTCGGCCCGATCAGCGCCACGCAGGCCGTGCTCAAGCGCACCGGCCTGAGTGTGAACGACCTGGACGTGATCGAAGCCAACGAAGCCTTTGCCGCTCAGGCCTGTGCCGTCAGCAAGGAACTGGGGCTGGACCCGGCCAAGGTCAACCCCAATGGTTCAGGCATTTCTCTGGGTCACCCCATTGGTGCCACGGGCGCGCTGATCACCGTGAAAGCCTTGTACGAACTGCAACGCATTAAAGGACGCTACGCCTTGGTGACCATGTGCATTGGCGGTGGTCAAGGTATTGCAGCGATTTTTGAGCGCATGTAAGCTGCACTCAACCCATTGAAAGCCCGCCCATCGCTTGATGCGGCGGGCTTTTTTACGCCTGTGGATCGTCCAGAAAACGCTCAGCGCGCAGGGTGATGACCAGCGTATCGCGCGTGCCAGGGGCATCCCCCGCAGGCTGTATCGGCGTGGACTCATGAATCACGCGCGTGTCATCGAGCAAAAGCACCGACCAAGGCTCCGTCAGGGTAAAGCGCTGGCCTTGCGGACCCTTCACATCGAACACGCGGGTTTCACCGCCTTTGATGCCATCACGCCCCACCATGAACACGGCCACCAGGTCGACACCGTCGCGATGCGCCCCCTCTGGCGTCGGGCGACCAATACCATCTGTGGTGTCAATGCGGAACTGATGGGCCTCGGCAAACCAGGGCTGCGGACTGCGCAGACCAGAAGTCACCTGCCCCAACCAGACCATCAGCCGCGACCAGAAAGCCTGTTGCAGCCATTCGGGCTTGATGGGATCGAACCAACGCTGCATACCCCCATGCAGGGCGTTGTAGGACAAGGGCTGCCAATGTGCTCGGTGTGGCATCAGCTGGCACTGTTGGCCATCGACGCGCAAGCTGGCATGGCGCCGGCGACGATAACGCCCGCCGTCCTTGAGGTACTGGTCTGGCGGCAAATCCACCCAATCAGCTGCAAAGGCTTGCAGCTCCGACAAAGCCACCCCGGACAGTGCGCAGACATCCCTGGCCGAAAGCACCGCAAAGCCTTGCGTACGCAACTGAGCTTGCAACTGGTTAACAGGCGTCAAAGGAGGGGCGAGCATTTGTTCTGGCATGGCGATTGAACACGCAACAGTGGGTTAAACGTGCAAGCATACCCGCTGGCAAACTATTTTATTTAATATGTATACTTACCATATTGACAGCAATTGATAAGTACAGTTATTATTTGACACATGCCGGAACCACGGCTGATTCCTAACCTTGGAGAGACAACATGCAGTTCTACAAAGACGGCTTTCGCGGCGGCAACCCCGACATCAAACCTGCAGCACCCAATCGCCGCAGCCGTGGTGTCAACGAACCTCTTCCCGAAAAAGTCGATGTCCTGATTTCAGGCACCGGCCCCGCAGGCTTGTGCCTGGCGGCGCAACTGTCCCAGTTCCCCGAGATTGAAACCATGATCGTGGAACGCATGCCCAGCAATATCATCAAGGGCAAAGCCGACGGCATCAACACGCGCACCATGGAGATGTTCCAGGCCTTCGGTTTTGCCGACAAGGTCAAACGGGAAACCTATTGGGTCAATCAGACCAATTTCTGGATGCCCGACCCGAAAAACCCAGAGCACATCAAGCGTGTGGGGCGTGTACAAGACGTGGCCGATGACAGTTCCGAAATGCCACACATCCTGATCAACCAGGCCCGCCTGCATGAGCTGTTCCTGGAAGTCATGAAGAACTCGCCTTCACGTCTGGAGCCTGACTATGGCTGGGAAGTAGAGAGTCTGACCATTGATCCGGATGCCACGGAATACCCCGTGACGGTCACCCTCAAGGACGCTACAGGCATCAACTGGTGGGCAACACGAACCGTACGGGCCAACTATGTGGTGGGCTGTGATGGTGCGCACTCCAAAGTACGTAAAGCCATTGGCGGCGAATTGCATGGCGACGCCGCCCACCAGGCCTGGGGGGTGATGGATATTCTGGCCAACACCGACTTTCCGGATGTACGGCAGAAATGTCTGATCTCCTCAGCGAATGAAGGCAACATCCTGGTCCTGCCTCGCGAAGGGGGCTACATTTTCCGCATGTATGTGGAGCTGGACAAACTACGCCCTGATGAAAAAGCGGCTCAGCGCAAGCTCACCCAACAGGACATGATCGCTGCCGCCAACCGCATCATCAAACCCTACTCGATCGATGTGAAGGAAGTGGTCTGGTGGTCCATCTATGACATCGGCCACAGCATCACCGACAAATTTGACGACATCGGTGAAAACGGCACAGGCAATCCACGCGTGTTCACGGCAGGCGATGCTTGCCACACACACTCGCCCAAAGCCGGACAAGGCATGAACGTGTCCATGCAAGACACCTTCAACCTGGGCTGGAAACTGGTACACGTGCTGCAAGGCCGCGCGGATGCGAGCCTGCTGCGCAGTTACTCCAAAGAGCGCCTGACCGAAGCCAAGCGCCTGGTGGAAACAGACCACGAATGGTCGCGCATCATGTCTGCACCCACCACGCAAGCAGAGCGTGACGGCACCGAAGAACCACGCATCATTCGGCAGTTCAAGGCCAACCTCGAATTCACGGGCGGCACCGCCGTCAAGTACGACAGTTCCTACCTGTTTGCCGCTTCCGCCCACCAGGCTCTGGCCAAAGGTGAAGAAATCGGCCGACGTTTCCACTCCGCCCCGGTGGTACGCCTCTCGGATGCCAAACAAATGCAGTTGGGCCACGTCGCACAGGCCGATGCCCGCTGGCGCATTTACGCCTTCGCGGGGGCCGGAGATGTGGGTCAGGCCGGCGCACCCATGGCGCAACTGGCAGAGTGGCTGGAAAAGAACCCTCAATCACCCGTGGTCAAACACACCCGCAAAGGCGAAGACATTGATGCCATCATCGATGTGCGTGCTGTCTTCCAACCCACCTTTGACCAATTGAACTATGGCGACATGCCCTCCTTGTTCAAGCCGCACACCGGCAAACTGGGTTTGCAGGACCACGAGAAAGTCTTCTGCACAGACCACAAAGGTGTTGGCGACATCTACGACATGCGTGGCATTGACCGCCAGCAAGGCTGCATGATCGTGGTGCGCCCCGACCAATACGTTGCCCACGTTCTGCCTTTGAACGCCACCGGTGAACTGGCTGCGTTTTTTGCGGGGGTATTGCGCTAAGAAGCTGCAAAACCCTCCCCGATCAGCTCTGGCACAAACTTGCACGCAAGTGCAGGTTTGTGGTGGCTCGATAAGGAGCACCAAAGAAAAAAGCCGTTGAAAAATCAACGGCTTTTTAACTTTTGGCGGAGTGGACGGGACTCGAACCCGCGACCCCCGGCGTGACAGGCCGGTATTCTAACCAACTGAACTACCACTCCTGGTAGATAGCTTTGCTACAACTTGCGTTGCAGCCAAGTGCTACAAACTTGGCGACCCTACGGGGATTCGAACCCCGGTACTCACCGTGAAAGGGTGATGTCCTAGGCCTCTAGACGATAGGGTCAAAACCTGGACTGTTTCTTGCGAAACGTTCGACACTTTTGGTGGAGGTAAACGGGATCGAACCGATGACCTCTTGCATGCCATGCAAGCGCTCTCCCAGCTGAGCTATACCCCCATTTGGTTTCACACTTTGCATTGCTGCTTTGTGTTACACCTCGTTGGTGTCGAGACTCGAATTATAGACAGGTTTTTTAGCGTTTTGCAAGCCGCTCCAAAACTTTTTCACGTCCGCACAGGAAAAGCACCTGGTCAACCGATGGTGTCTGCGGCGTACCCATGACCAGCACACGAACAGGCATGGCCAGCTGGGGCATTTTCAGGCCCGCTTCGGTCAGCACCTGCTTAAAAGCGGCGCTGATGGCCGCAGCCGTCCACTCCACCTTCTGGAGACTGGACGCCAGCAGCTCCAGCGCGGGCGCTACGGCCGGGGTGACGTGCTGCGCCAGATCTTCGGCTTTGGGTTGCACATCCTCGTAGAACGCACGCACCCAACCCGCCAGGACCACCAAGGTGTCACAACGGTCCTTGAACAGCCCGCAAATCCCGACCAAACGCTCATCGGTCGCCAACCCCTTGAGGTAAGGCTGCACGCGCTGCGCCAATTCCGCATCGGCCATGGCCTTGAGGTGCTGGGCATTGACCCACAGCAGTTTGGCTGCGTCCCACTGCGCGGGGCTTTTGGACAGGTGAGTGCCATCGAACCACTGCACCATCTGCTCCTGGCTGAAGATCTCGTCGTCGCCGTGGCTCCAGCCCAGACGGGCCAGGTAATTGTTCATCGCCTCGGGCAAATACCCGGCTTCGTCGTAGTTGGACACCGCCACGGCGCCACGGCGCTTGGACAGTTTCTGGCCGTCGTCACCCAAAATGACCGGCAGGTGACCAAACTGCGGCAACGCCGCACCCAAGGCTCGGTAGATGTTGATCTGCCAGGGCGTGTTGTTGATGTGCTCATCCCCACGGAACACATGGCTGATGGCCATGTCCCAGTCGTCCACCACCACGGCAAAGTTATAGGTGGGCACGCCATCCGCTCTTTGAATGATCAGGTCATCGATTTCGGTATTGCTGATGCTGATCGGGCCCTTGACCAGATCGTCCCAAGTCACCACGCCATCCACCGGATTGGCAAAACGGATGACAGGCTTCACACCTTCGGGAATCGGCGGCAGCACCTTGCCAGAAGCGGGGCGCCAGGTGCGGTCGTACAGCCGCTTTTCGCCACGCGCTTCCTGAGCAGCCTTCATGGCCTCGAGGTCTTCGGGTGTGCAATAGCAGCGGTAAGCGGTACCAGCAGCCAGCATCTGGTCAATCACCGCTTGGTAACGATCAAGGCGCTGCATCTGGTAGATCGGGCCTTCGTCGTAACCCAGGCCCAGCCAGTGCATGGAGTGCAGGATCTGGTCCACCGAGTCTTGCGTGGACCGAGCCACGTCGGTGTCTTCGATACGAAGCACAAACTCGCCACCATAGTGACGGGCATAGGCCCAGGAATACAGGGCGGTGCGGGCAGTGCCCAGGTGCAGAAAGCCCGTCGGCGACGGTGCAATGCGGGTACGGATTTTGCTCATTCTGTTCAAAGAGTATCTAGGCCGCGCCACAGGTCGGCGCGAATATCGTCAAGGTGTTCCAGGCCCACCGCCACACGGATCAGGCCCTGACCAATACCTGCAGCCTGGCGCTGGACTTCGGCCAGCTTGCCATGCGAGGTGCTGGCTGGGTGCGTCAGCAAGGTTTTGGTGTCGCCCAGATTGGTGCACAGCGACAAGGTCTGAAGATGGTTGAGCACATGAAAAGCCCGTGAGCGGGCCTGCTCAGGCGCATCGGCCTTGAGCTCGAACGACAACAGCGCACCTCCGCAGCCGCCCATCTGGCGCATGGCCAAAGCGTGCTGCGGGTGACTGGGCAAACCGGGGTAGTACACGCGCGCTACAGCAGAATGCTTTTCGAGCTCTTGTGCCAGTGCATGCGCACGTTCGCTTTGCGCACGCATGCGAATGTCCAGCGTTTCCATGCCCTTGAGCACCACCCATGCGTTGAAAGGCGAAAGGACCATGCCTGCATTTTTGATGACAGGCAAGAGTTTCTCTTTGACCAATTGCTCAGTGGTACACAAAGCACCAGCCATGACGCGGCCTTGCCCATCCAGGTATTTGGTACCCGAGTGCATGACGATGTCTGCACCCCATTCGATCGGTCGCTGCAAGGCAGGCGTGGCGAAGCAATTGTCCACCGCCAGCAATGCACCCGCCGCATGCGCCATCTCGGCCAGTGCAGCCATGTCGCACACCTCGGTCAAAGGGTTGGTCGGTGTTTCAGCAAACAGCAACTTCGTGTTCGGTGTGATGGCGGCGCGCCACGCGTCCAGGTCGGTTTGCGGCACGGCTGTGGAGGTCACACCAAAGCGCGCAAACTCCGAACCAATCAGTTTGATGGTGGAGCCGAACATGGATTGCGAATACACCACATGGTCGCCAGCCTTGAGCAAGCTCAGCAACATGAGCAGGATGGCCGACATGCCGCTGCTGGTGGCCAGTGCGGCCTCTGCACCCTCCAACGCTGCCAGCCGCAACTCCATGCTGCTGACCGTCGGGTTGCCCGAGCGGCCGTAGGTGTAGCCGTCTTCTTCGCCCGCAAAACGAGCGGCAGAAGCTTCGGCACTAGGCTGCACATAACCACTGGTCAGATAAAGGGCCTCGGAGTTTTCTCCATAGACACTGCGCTCAACAGCGGCGCGCACGGCCAGCGTATCGCGATGCAAACCAGGGGTAGATGAAGATGAACTCATGGGCTCTTACTCCACAGCATTGGGCAAAGACAGGCGCGAGTGGTCTGCATCACCCTCTTCCACCTGGAGGCGGTTCTCATTGATGCGCGCGATGTCATCCGCCGACACATCGCCTGTGCAATAGACACCATCAAAACACGATGCATCAAAGCCGTTCAGCGCGCTGTTACCGCCTATACGCGCCTTGGCCACGGCTTGCTTCATGGCATCAACGTCTTGATAGATGAGTGCATCGCAACCAATGATGTCGCGAATTTCATCGACCGTTCGGCCATGGGCCACCAGCTCATCCTTGGTCGGCATATCGATGCCATACACGTTTGGGAAACGCACTGGCGGCGCAGCGCTGGCCATATAGACCTTGTTGGCGCCGGCATCGCGCGCCATCTGCACAATCTCTTTACTGGTCGTGCCTCGGACAATGGAGTCATCCACCAGCAGCACATTGCGGCCCTTGAACTCACTGGTGATCACGTTGAGCTTCTGGCGCACAGACTTTTTTCGCACACCTTGGCCCGGCATGATGAAGGTACGCCCCACATAACGATTTTTCACAAAACCCTCGCGGTAGGGAATGCCCAGCAAATGCGCCAGCTGCGTAGCACTGGGTCGGCTGGATTCAGGAATCGGAATGATGGCGTCGATTTCGTTGGGGGGCACGGTCGAGATCACGCGCTTGGCCAATGTCTCGCCCAGGTTCAGGCGCGCTTGGTACACCGACATGCCGTCCATGGTGGAGTCAGGTCGAGCCAGATAAACGAATTCAAAAATACAGGGGTTGAGCTGCGCACCTTCGGCGCACATCTCACTGTGCACGCTGCCCTGCAAGTCCACAAACACGGCCTCGCCGGGCGCTACGTCACGCTCGAACTGATGCATCGTTCCTTCCAATGCCACGGATTCGCTTGCGACCACAACGGTACCGTCAGCGCTGCGCCCCATGCACAAAGGGCGAATGCCATGCGGATCGCGAAACGCCAGCAAGCCATGGCCGGCAATCAGGGCGATCACCGCATATGAACCTTTGATGCGCTGGTTCACGCCGCGCACGGCCGCAAACACATCAGCAGGTTTGAGCGGTAAACCCCGCGTCGTCTTCTCCAGCTCGTGCGCCAGCACGTTGAGCAACACTTCCGAGTCACTGTCGGTATTGATATGGCGATGATCCACCGAAAACAGATCGGCCTTGAGCGTCTGCGCATTGGTCAGGTTACCGTTATGCACCATGACAATGCCGAATGGTGCATTCACGTAGAAAGGCTGCGCCTCTTCCTCGCTGAAAGCGTTGCCAGCCGTAGGGTAGCGGACTTGGCCCAAGCCGCTATTGCCAGGCAGGGCTCGCATATTGCGTGTACGGAACACATCGCGCACCATGCCTTTGGCTTTGTGCATGAAGAACTTGCGATCGAGCAACGTTGCAATGCCTGCAGCGTCCTGTCCGCGGTGCTGCAAGAGCAGCAAAGCGTCGTAAATCAGCTGGTTCACAGGGGCTTTACTGACCACCCCAACGATTCCACACATAGCTCTATCCGTTCTGAATTAAAGCGCCGCAACACTCACGGCAAATAACTTGCAAATTCTGCTGGCAGCACAGGCTTGAGACCTGCCAGGATAAGTTCCAGCCCTGCTGCGCCATAAGACTGTTGCCACCAGGCCTGCTGATGCATGCCCACCATCTGCACCACCACCGTCAACGCCAACAGCACCACAACACCCCGTACCAGGCCAAACAGACCGCCCAAAGCGCGGTCTGCAGGCGCCAGGCCCACAGAGTGCAAAAGCTTACGCACCAACCAGCTGACAAAACCCACAGCAAACACCGTGGCAATAAAGACCACCACATAGGCCACCGCGTACTGCAGTGCGGGCGCCATGCCACTCAGCGGCAGCCAGGTACTGACCAACGGGGAAAACCACTGAGCCACAAAAAACGCTATCGCCCAGGCTGCCAGCGCAAATAGTTCTTGCACCAGGCCGCGCCAGATACCCAACAACAAAGACAGCGCCAGAATGCCCAGCAACACCCAGTCTGTGGTGGGCAAACTGTCCATCAGAGTTTCAGCACAGCCGGCTTCAGGCCCAGCTTGCGAACCCGCTCTGCAACCTTATCGACTTCAGCCTTGCCCTTGAAAGGACCCAAACGGACACGAACCAGCTTCTTGTTGTCCTTGGTGTCGGTCACCTGGGTGTATGTCGTGAGTCCGGCGCGCTCAAGCTTGGAGCGCACCTCTTTGACCTTGTCCATTTCAGTAAAGGCACCCACCTGAATCAAATACTTGGAGGTGTCCACTTCTGGCGATTTACCGTCGAGCAAGGCTTGGGCGCGCTCGGCCGAGCTCATGCTGGCACTCTTGGCCGGAGCAGACTCCGCTTTTTTCTGCTCGGGCTTTTGCTCGGACTTTGACGTCTTTGGCTCTGCGGGTTTGACCTGTTGCGCCGGTGTAGCTGCCGCTACTTCCTGCTTGACCGCGTCAACCGGTTGAGCTTGTTCAGCGGGTTTGACAGCTTCGTCCTTGACCACTTCTTCCTTGGCATCCAAGCCGGACTGGGCAGGCAACGCGGGCAATTGCGGCGGGGCCACCACCGATTCAACTTGTGCGACCTGACGAGAGGGAATCACAATCGGCGTGTCCATCGACACCGGGCGAGGCTGGGTGTCAAACAGCAGCGGAAAACCCACCACAGCGGTGGTCACAAGGACAACAGAGCCAATCAGGCGATAACGTGCCCGACGGCGTACGGCCTCGACATTTTCGGCAGAACTGTCGCTGTCAGCGACTGTTGCAGATCGGTCAGACCGGGATAAACGGAACTTGAAAAAGGCCATGGCAAGCAGATCAGGAGCCCAGGTGCTTGGCCTGCAAACGGGGGATCCCGTTGTGCAAAACCCCGCCCACGGTGTAGAAAGAGCCGAACACGACGATTCTATCAGTCGCCCCTGCGTCAGCCACCGCTTTGGCCAGCGCTTTGGCCGGGTCGGCAAAGCACTGGCTAGAGGTGTCGGTGCGCTGGTTTTGCTCACGCCAGACCTGCTCCAGATCCTTCGCCTTCGCTGCACGGGGCAAGGGCAAATCTGTAAAGTACCAGTGATCCACCAGCGGCACAACACGGGCCAACATGGGCACCAGGTCCTTGTCGGCCATGGCACCAAACACCGCACGGGTGTTGGGATAAAAGCCCATGGCGTCCAGGTTTTCGGCCAAAGCCGCCACTGAATGAGGGTTGTGAGCCACATCCAGCACCAGCACTGGCTCACCTGGAACGATCTGGAAGCGTCCGGTCAACTCCACCATGGCCAGTCCATTGCGCACCGCCTGCGCAGTCACCGGGACCCGGCTGCGCAAGGCCTCGAGCGCTGCCAACACCCCGGATGCATTGACCAGCTGGTTGGCCCCGCGCAGGGCCGGGTAGGCCATGCCGCTGTAGCGTCGGCCCCGGCCGGCCCAGTTCCATTGGAGTTTGTCCCCGGAGAAATTGAAGTCCCGACCAAAGCGCCACAGATCTGCGCCCAGCTGCTCGGCATGGTCAAGCACACTCTGTGGCGGCACGGGGTCACTCACGATGACTGGTCGGCCCGCGCGCATGATGCCCGCCTTCTCTCGGCCAATGGTCTCGCGGTCATGACCCAAAAGGGCCGTGTGGTCAATGTCGATGCTGGTGATCACGGCGCAATCTGCATCGACAATATTGACGGCATCCAGTCGACCGCCCAAACCCACCTCCAGGATGGCCACATCCAATTGCGCCTGCGACAGCAAATGCAGGATGGCCAAGGTACTGAATTCAAAGTAAGTCAGGCTTGTATCGCCGCGGTGTTGCTCGACCACCTCAAAAGCCTGCACCAGCGCTTGCGCCTGCGCGGCCTGGCCCAGAACCCTGCAACGCTCTTCAAAATGCACCAGATGTGGCGAGGTGTACACACCCGTTCGGTACCCCGCCTCTTGCAAGATGGCCTCAAGCATGGCGCAAGTGGAGCCCTTGCCGTTGGTCCCCGCCACGGTGATGACAGCGGTGGGACCAAAGTCCAGCCCCATGCGCTGCGCCACGGCGCGCACACGGTCCAGGCCCATGTCAATGGCTACGGGGTGCAGGCGCTCGCACCAGTCCAGCCATTCCTGTAGAGTTCTCATGGGGCGTGATTGTCGCCCAGCTTCATCCCAACCGATCCACCCATGCAACAAACAGCCCTCACCGTTTACGGCATTCCCAACTGCGACAGCGTCAAAAAAGCCCGCGCCTGGCTGACAGACCAAGGCCTGGACTACGCGTTCCACGATTTCAAGAAGCAAGGCGTCCCGACTGACGAACTGGACCAATGGCTCAAGTCCAGCGGTTGGGAAGTTGTACTCAATCGCAAAGGCACCACCTGGCGCAAGCTGGACGCTGCCGTTCAGAGCAGGGTTAAAGACGCAGCTACAGCCAAGGCGCTGATGCTCTCTCAAGCCAGTGTGATCAAGCGCCCGATCATCCGCTGGCCCTCTGGCAAGGTCACTGTTGGGTTTACGCCAGATCAATGGCCCGCCTGAAAAGCGCCCCCATTGACACTTGGTTACCAAACTTTACGAAGCCTGGCTCAGGGCTTCATTTGCGCCTTCCACAATCCATGCATCAACACCAGAAAGGCGTTATCCATGAAGAAAACCCTCTTGACCACGGCTTTACTGACCACGCTGGGCGCCACCGGGGTCGCCCAAGCGCAGGAAATCGGACGCGTCCTCTCACGCACAGCTGTGTACCAGCAAGTAGCTGTTCCCCGTCAGGTGTGCAGCCAGACGCAGGTTGTCGTGCCTGCCCAGAAATCGGGCGCAGGTGCGTTGATGGGTGCGGTGGCGGGGGGCGCCGTGGGCAACGCCATTGGTGACGGCACCGGTCGCGCCTTGGCCACCATGGTGGGGGTCATCGGAGGCACCATGCTCGGCGACAAGATCGAAGGCAGCCCACCCGACCAGATTCAAAACCAGCAAACCTGCACCACCCAGACCGTCTATGAAAACCGTCTTGTGGGCTACAACGTGACCTACGAATACGCCGGCAAGCAATACACCGTGCAGTTGCCGCAAGACCCGGGCCCCACCATTACGCTGCAAGTCACGCCCATGGTCACCCCTGTCGCGCCGGCACCAACACCAGCGCCCGCAGTGATCTCAGCTCCTGTTTCCCGGACGGCGGTGATCATGCCTACCGCCCCCGTTGTGTTCGCTGCTGCACCGCATGTTTATGCGAGCGCTTACCGCCCTTGGCAACCGGTTTCAGGCATCCATTTTGGTTTTAACGTGGGCGGCGGGCGTCACCATCACCATCGGCAACATCACTGATCAGTGGCCCAAGCTGGCACAAGTCACTTAAAATCGGGGGTTTACCCGGCAAGCGGCCCTAGCCTTTGCATGGCTATGGGCCTTTTTCATTGGCCGCAAGCACAGTCCACAGGAACCCTTTGATGAGCACCGAAAAAATCGACGGCGTGGCCGTTACCACCAAAGCCAATGTCTACTTTGACGGCAAATGCGTCAGCCACAGCCTGACGAAAGCCGATGGCACCAAGCTGTCGGTCGGCGTGATCCTGCCCGCCACCCTCACCTTCAACACCGGCGCCCCCGAAATCATGGAATGCGTGGCCGGTTCTTGCGAATACAAATTGGCCGGCACCGACGCCTGGGTCAAGTCTTGTGCTGGTGAGAAGTTCAACGTTCCTGGCAACTCCAGCTTCGAGATCAAAGTGACCGAGGCTTACCACTACATCTGCCACTTTGGTTGAACCGACATGAGCACCATCCTGCAAAACCTGCCCAAAGGGCAAAAAGTCGGCATCGCTTTCTCGGGCGGTCTGGACACATCCGCCGCCCTGCTGTGGATGAAGAAAAAGGGCGCCATGCCCTACGCCTACACCGCCAACCTCGGCCAGCCCGACGAGTCGGATTACGAGGAGATTCCGCGCAAGGCCATGGCCTACGGTGCTGAAAAAGCCCGCCTGGTCGACTGCCGCACCCAGCTGGCGCATGAAGGCATTGCCGCCATCCAGTGCGGCGCCTTCCACATCAGCACCGGCGGCATCACCTACTTCAACACCACGCCTCTGGGCCGCGCCGTGACCGGCACCATGCTGGTGGCCGCCATGAAGGAAGACGACGTCCACATCTGGGGCGACGGCTCGACCTTCAAGGGCAACGACATTGAGCGCTTCTACCGCTACGGCCTGCTGACCAACCCGAGCCTGAAGATTTACAAGCCCTGGCTGGACCAGACCTTCATTGACGAGCTCGGTGGCCGCAAGGAAATGAGCGAGTTCCTCATTGCCAACGGCTTTGACTACAAGATGAGCGTGGAAAAGGCCTACAGCACCGACTCAAACATGCTCGGCGCCACCCACGAAGCCAAGGACCTGGAGATGCTCAACTCCGGCATCCGCATCGTCAACCCGATCATGGGCGTGCAGTTCTGGAAGCCCGAAGTCGAAGTCAAGGCCGAAGAAGTCTCAATCCGCTTTGAAGAAGGCATTCCGGTTGCCCTGAACGGCGTGGAATACGCCGACCCGGTCGCGCTGTTCCTCAAGGCCAACGAGATCGGCGGTCGCCACGGCCTGGGTATGAGCGACCAGATCGAAAACCGCATCATCGAAGCCAAGAGCCGCGGCATCTACGAAGCGCCCGGCATGGCGTTGCTGCACATTGCCTACGAGCGCCTGGTCACCGGCATCCACAATGAAGACACCATCGAGCAGTACCGCATCAACGGCCTACGCCTGGGCCGCCTGCTCTACCAGGGCCGCTGGTTCGACCCGCAGGCCATCATGCTGCGCGAAACCGCACAGCGCTGGGTGGCACGCGCCATCACCGGCACTGTCACGCTGGAGCTGCGCCGTGGCAACGACTACAGCCTGCTCAACACCGAGTCGCCCAACCTGACTTACGCGCCCGAGCGCCTGAGCATGGAAAAAGTGGAAGACGCGCCGTTCAGCCCGCTCGACCGCATCGGCCAGCTGACCATGCGCAACCTGGACATCACCGACACCCGCGCCAAGCTTGGCGTCTATGCCCACACCGGGCTGCTGTCCACGGGCGAAGGTCCGCACATCTTCAAGCTGGAAGGCACGAAGAAGTAAGGCACCGAAGCGAGCATGTGAGGGGTGCGTGTGTCGGCCGATTTGGCGCGCGCAGCGCTTATGAGACCGATCACGTACACCGCGCATGCTCGCGGAAAATCACAAGACGTCAGATGACCACCGGCTCCGGCTCCAGCCGGATGCCAAAGCGTTCGTACACGCTGGTCTGAATGGCCTTGGCCAGCGTCATCACCTCGCCTCCTGTGCACGGGCGATCGGGCGTACCGCGGTTGACCAGCACCAGCGCCTGTTTGTCGTACACGCCCGCGTGGCCCACGGTCTTGCCCTTCCAGCCGCAGGCGTCGATCAGCCAGCCAGCGGCCAGCTTCACCGAGCCGTCGGGCATGGGGTAGTGCACCACCTTGGGCTCGCGGGCGATGATGTCGGCGCACTGCTCCGGGGTCACGGTCGGGTTCTTGAAGAAGCTGCCAGCGTTGCCGATGACCGCCGGGTCGGGCAGTTTGGCGCGGCGGATCTGGCAGACCCAGTCGAAGATGGTGCGGGCATCCGGGTTGGAAACACCTGTCTCAGCCATCTTGCGCTCCAGGTCCAGATAGCCTAATTCTGGCTTCCAGGCCTTGGGCAAGGCAAAGCGGACCCGCAAGATCACGGCGCGACCTGCCAGGCCCAGGTCTTCGGGCCCGTGGCTGGCGTGCTTGAACACCGAGTCGCGATAGCCAAAGCCACACTGCGCATGCTGCAGCGAAAAAACCTCGCCCGTGAACAGGTCCATGGCGTCGAGTTCATGAAAGCGGTCCTGCAGCTCCACACCGTAGGCGCCAATGTTCTGCACCGGTGAGGCGCCCACAGTGCCGGGAATCAAGGCCATGTTCTCCAGGCCCGGGTAGCCCTGCTCCAGCGTCCAGCGGACCAGCTCATGCCAGACCACGCCGCCCCCGGCCTCGACAATCCAGTGTTTGTCGGTTTCGCCTGCCAGGCGCAGCCCTGGCACCTCGACCTTGAGCACCAGACCCTTAACATCGCCCGTCAACACCACATTGCTGCCCCCGCCCAAGACGGTTCTCGGGAAATGGCTCAAGCGCGCGTCCTGCAGGACGGCACGCAAATCGTCCTCGGAGCGCACCCGCACCAGGGCCTCGGCACGGGCGGCGATGCCGAAGGTGTTGTAGGGCTGCAGGGGGACGTTTTGCTCCAGGATCATGGGACAATTGTCGCATTCCCGAACTTCGCTTTAAGAGTCTGCCATGCCTTCTTTTGACACCGTCTGCGAACCCAATATGGTCGAAGTCCGCAACGCCGTGGACACCTCCGCCAAGGAAATTGGCACCCGTTTTGACTTCAAAGGCACTTCCGCGGCCATTGAACTCAAGGACAAGGAAATCACGATGTACGGCGATGCCGACTTCCAGCTCCAACAGGTGGAAGACATCTTGCGCAACAAACTGACCAAACGCAATGTGGATGTCCGCTACCTGGACATCGGCAAAGTCGAAAAAATCGGTGGCGACAAGGTCAAGCAAGTCGTCAAGGTGCGCGAAGGCATTGCCACCGAGGACGCCAAGAAGATCACCCGCATCATCAAGGACTCCAAGATGAAGGTCCAGGCCTCCATTCAGGGCGATGCGGTGCGCGTGACCGGCGCCAAGCGCGACGATCTGCAGGCCGCCATGGCCCTGCTGCGCAAAGACATGGCCGAGCTGCCCCTGTCCTTCAACAACTTCCGCGATTGACCCCCCTCATGCCGCCGATGGCGGCATGACTCAAGCACGCACAGCGGCAGTCACCACCACTTCAATGCACCACGTCGGATCAGCCAGTGCGACCTGTACCGTGGCTCGTGGTGGCGCGTGGCCTGTGGCCACCCAGGCGTCCCAGACCTCATTCATGGCCGCGATATCAGCGATATCGCGCAGGCAAATCTGCGTGCGCAAGATGCGACTTTTGTCGCTGTTGCATTCAGCCAGACGCACATCAATCTGGCGCAGCACATCGGCCGTCTGGCTGCGAATGTCGCTGGCCTCGCACTCGGGCACCATCCCGGCCAGATAGACCACACCGTTGAACACAGCCGCTTCGCTGTAGCGCGCGGCCACATGCAGACGTTGAATATCGCTCATGATTTTTTGGCGCCAACCTTGGACTCGGTCCCGGCAAACAGGCGGTTGATGTTCTCGCGGTGACGCCACACCAGCAGCAGCGCCATGATGCTCAGGCTGAGCACTTGGGCGCCTTGCGCCTGCCAGGCCACGCCATGACCAAACACCATGTACACCGGCGCAAACACCGCCGCCACCATGGACGCCAGCGAAACAAATCGGCTGAAGTACACCACGATGGCGAAGGTCAGCACGGTGGCCAGCGCCAGCAAGGGGTTCACCCCCAGCACAACGCCCAAAGCCGTAGCCACCCCTTTGCCACCCTGGAAACGGAAAAACACCGGGTACAGATGCCCCACAAAGGCGGCAAGCCCAGCCAGTGCAGCGGCCGAGGGGTCGCCCCCCAGCATCGTCACCGCCCAGACGGGCAACCAACCCTTGAAGGCGTCAAACAGCAAGGTCAGTACCGCCGCTTTTTTATTGCCCGAGCGCAGCACATTGGTGGCGCCAGGATTTTTGCTGCCGTAGGTACGCGGATCGCTCAAGCCCATCATGCGGCTGACGATGACCGCAAAGCTCAGCGAGCCCACCAGGTAACCACTCACGACCGCGAGCAAGGGGAAAAGAGTTTCCATCACAAGGCTTTCAGTTCAGGTTACAGGGCCGGGTCGCGCATGTCCCAACGGATGGCGTCAATCTGCTGCAACAATTCCGGGCTGAGTTGGACGTCCCAGGCCTGGAGGTTTTCCGTGAGTTGAGCTTGCGAGGTCACACCAATGATGGTGCTGGCCACACTCCAGCGGTGGTAGCAAAACGCGAGCGCCATGTGTGTGGGCGTCAAGCCATTGTCACGCGCCAGCTGGTTGTAGCGGCGTGCGGCGGCCAGGGCCTCAGGGCGGCCCCAGCGCTGCTTGCGCATGGATTCGTAGTTGGCAATGCGTGCATTGGGGACAGCATCCCCCTCAAAACCGCTTTGGTCATACTTGCCCGTCAAGGCGCCAAAGGCCAAGGGCGAGTACGCCAGCATGGAAACCTTCAGGCGGTGGCAGGTTTCGTCCAGGCCGTTGTCGTAAAAACGGCTGGTCAGCGCATAGGGGTTCTGCACCGTCATCGCACGCGGCAAGCCATGCTGCTCGGCCAGCCGAATGAACTCGTGCACGCCATAAGGCGTCTCGTTGGACAGGCCGATGTAGCGCACTTTGCCCGCCTTGACGAGCTGGGCCATTGCCTCAAGTTGTTCGTGAATGGAGGTGACTGACTTGTCCTTGGACGGGTCAAAGTAGCTCATGCCGAACACCGGCACATGACGCTCGGGCCAATGGATCTGGTAGAGATCGATCACATCGGTTTTCAACCGCTTGAGGCTGCCTTCGCAGGAGTTCAGGATGTCCTGCGCCGTCATGCCGCTGCCCTCTCGAATCCAGGGCATGCCGCGCGAAGGGCCAGCCACCTTGGTCGCCAAAACCACTTGCTGACGCATGCCAGGGTTCTTTTCGAACCAGTTGCCGATGATGGTTTCGGTGGCGCCGCAGGTCTCGGCCTTGGCCGGGACGGCGTACATCTCGGCGGTGTCGATGAAATTGATGCCAGCGTTCACGCTCTGGCTGAGGATAGCGTGCGCATCAGCCTCGCCCACCTGTTCACCAAAGGTCATGGTGCCCAGGCAGATGGGCGTGACATGCAGGTCACTGGTACCGAGTTGGACTTTGTTCATGTTTTGTGGATATCAAAAGCTGGCAAAGTGGTGATTTTGTCATGCACGCAAGACGCCTGTTGTTCTTGCGCGCTCTTCTTCCTGCAGACGCAACACCCGTCGCTGCACTTTGCCAGTGGTGGTCATGGGCAGCTGGTCAATGAATTCAATTTCCTTGGGGTATTCATAAGGCGCCAGCAAGCCACGCACATGTGATTGCAATGCACGGCGCACATCTTCTTCGAAGGCCTGCGCATCGGCATGTTGCCCACGCTTTGCAGCAAAGTCCGGCGAGAGCACCACATAAGCCTTGACCAGCGCACCGCGCTCGGCATCCGGCTTGGGCACCACCGCTGCGTTGGCCACCGCCGCATGTTTGACCAGGCAGTTTTCAATTTCGCCTGGACCAATGCGGTAGCCTGCGGCCTTGAACATGTCGTCCGTGCGGCCCTGGTACCAGAGGTAACCGTCTTCATCACGCACCGCCATGTCACCGGTTCGGCACCAGTTGCCCGTGTATTTTTTACGTGTCGCCTCTTCGTTGTTCCAGTAGCCCAGAAAGAACACCGGGTCGGGTTCACCGTGGACATCAAAACGGTTGACCGCCACCTCGCCAGGCACGCCGGTGGCGCACACCTGTCCAGCGTCATCGATCACGGCCACCTGGTGACCCGGGTAGCCCTTGCCCATGCTGCCTGCCTTGGGTGGCCAAAAGCGCACGCAGTTGCCCACCACATAGTTGATCTCGGTCTGACCAAACATTTCATTGACCGTCACGCCCAACTGCTGTTCGCAATAGGCAAACACCGCATCGCCAACTGCCTCGCCCGCGCTCATGATGGCTTGCAACTGGAGCCGGTAACGCTTGCGGGGCTCAGGTACCGCCTTCATCATGGCCTTGAGCGCCGTGGGAAACAAAAAGGTGTGCGTGACCGCGTGCGCATCCAGAATCTCGAAAGCCGTCTCGGGCGAGAAGCGGCCATTGAACGCCACAATGGGGCGACCAAAATACAAGCTGGGCAACAAGGCATCCATCAAGCCGCCCGTCCAGGCCCAGTCTGCGGGCGACCAGAACACCGCTTGCGAAGGCTTGCGCGCATCCGTCGGGTCAAAACCAAACCAGTTCTGACTGCAGACAAAACCCGTCAGGTTGCCGATCAGGGCACGCTGCGGGATCAAGGCGCCCTTGGGGTTGCCGGTGGTGCCGCTGGTGTAGATCAACACCGCCGGGTCATCAGCTCGGGTAACCACCGGTTGAAATCGGTCCGGAGCTTGAGCGGTCGCTTGGGCGTAATCCAGGTCTGCCTGCGCAGCAGCCTGCCCCACCCCGATCACCGTTTTCAGACCTGGACAGTCTTTGCGTGCCTGCACCATGGCAGCAATCGCTGCTTCATCGCAAATCGCCACCGCCGCCTGGCTGTCGTTGATGCGAAAGGACAAAGCCTCCGGTCCAAACAACATAGACAGCGGCATCGCCACCGCGCCCATCTGCAACACCGCCATGTAGGCCACTGCTGTTTCAAAGCGCTGCGGCATCACAATCGCCACGCGGTCGCCCGCGCGCACGCCCTGCCCTTGCAGCACCTGGCTGAGCCGCTGGGCCAGACTTTGGAGTTGCGCGTAGGTGTAGCTGCGGTGCTGCCCCGAGCTGTCGTGCTCGATCAAGGCCATTTGCCCGGCCTGGCTTTTGGAGGCCGCCCAGCGGCCGCAGCATTCGCGAGCCATGTTCAGGTTTTGGGGCACCGTCCAGCCAAACTGCCCATGCAACTGCGCGTAGTGGTCCTCGGGCTTGTCGTGTTTGCGCATGCGCTTCATGCCGTGTCTCCTTATGATCGCAAAGTATGTACCAAGTCCAGCGTTCTTCCACCTCCCGATTCCTACCCATACGCCACCATCAGTACCACGTGCGACAGTGGTCTGACGCTGGCGGAGCTGATTCCACACCCCTGGTGCTTTTGCATGGCTGGATGGACGTGTCCGCTTCCTGGCAGTTTTTGGTGGATGCCCTGCCGCAAGACTTTGCTGACCAGCGCAGCATCATTGCTCCCGACTGGCGGGGTTATGGCCTGACCACCGGACCCGAGACCGATGCTTTCTGGTTCCCGGACTACCTGGGCGATCTGGACGCCCTGCTCGAGCGCCTCTACCCCGGCCAACAGGTGGACCTGGTGGGCCACAGCATGGGCGGCAATGTGGTCATGATGTATGCCTCGGCCCGCCCCCATCGCGTGCGCCGTGTGGTCAATGTGGAAGGCTTTGGCATGGCGGCCACACGCCCAGCGCAGGCCCCCACCCGAATCGCCAAGTGGTTGGACGAGTTGCAACACCATCGTCAAGACAGCAACGCGTTGCAAAGCTACCCCGACCAGGAAGCTGTTGCCGCACGCCTGCGTAAAAACAACCCTCGCCTGCCCCCGGACCGCGCCCAGTGGCTGGCGGCGCACTGGGCTCAACCCGATGCCCACGGACAGTGGCGGGTGCTGGGTGACCGGGCGCACAAGAATACCAACCCCTACCTGTACCGCCTGGACGAAACACTGGAGGCTTACCGTCACATCCAAGCCCCGGTGCTGTTTGTCCAAGCCCAGGACGACTCGCTGGCCCAGTGGTGGAAAGGCAGCTTTACCCGGCAAGAGCACGACGAACGGCTGCAACACATTACCCATCTGCAAACCCTGACCTTGCCGGATGCCGGCCATATGTTGCAGCACGACCAGCCCGCCAGGCTGGCTCTTGCTGTGGCCGATTTTTTGCGCTAACCATTTTTGGTACATTCGCATGCTTCCAGGGGGAAGAAATGCGAACAATGACAACCATTACCATGGCGCTGCTGTGCGCCATGCACGGCGCCGTGCTGGCGCAAAACAACAACGACTGGTGCCCATCGGCACTGACCCGACACGACCACACCGAAGCTCAAAAAGGTCTGAACACCGAAATCACACTTTCGCCCTACACCTACCACTACAGCCACAACCCGCTGCACCGCCCGGTATTTGCCGCCTCGTTGGAGATTTATGCAAGCAGCACCCGCTTCTGCGGCTTCAGCCTGTTTCGCAACTCTTTCGGGCAGCCCTCTGGCTACGTGTACATCGGCAAGCGCTTTGACAACCTGCTGGGCCAGCCCCGTCTGTTTGGCAAAGTCACCGCAGGCGTTCTGTACGGCTATGTGGAGCCTTATGAAGACAAGGTACCCCTGAACTGGAACGGTTTCTCCCCGGGAATCGTGCCGGTCTTGGGCTACAAAATCGATGAGCATCAATCCCTGCAGGTCAACATTCTGGGGGCTGCAGCACTGATGTTTTCCTACGGTCAGCGCTTTTAAGGGTGCAGGCGGCTGTGGCATGAGAAAATCAGCGGTTTGACAGCCTACACACGAGAATTCCAATGGACGCAGAACACATCAATCAAATCGGTACAGCCCTGACAGACCTGACAGCGCGTACCGAAGATTTACGGAGGTATCTTTGACTACGATGCCAAAGCTGACCGCCTGAGAACCGTCAACGCATCGCTCGAAGATCCCTCGGTCTGGAACGACCCCAAAAAGGCCCAGGAACTGGGCAAGGAAAAAAAGTCCCTCGACAGCGTGGTGCTCACAATCACCACCTTGACGAGCGAATTGGCTGACAACAGCGAACTGTTCGAAATGAGCAAGGAAGAAGGCGACGAAGCCGGCCTGCTCACCATCGAAGCCGAAACTGCGAAGCTCACCAAAATGGTGGAAGACCTCGAGTTCCGCCGCATGTTCAGCAACCCGGCCGATCCGCTCAACTGCTTTGTGGACATCCAGGCAGGCGCGGGCGGCACCGAGGCTTGCGATTGGGCCAGCATGCTGCTGCGCCAGTACCTCAAGTACGCCGAACGCAAGGGCTTCAAAGCCACGGTGGAAGAAGAAACGCCGGGCGACACCGCCGGCATCAAAAGCGCCACCATCAAGGTCGAAGGCGAATACGCCTACGGCCTGCTGCGCACCGAAACCGGTGTGCACCGCCTGGTGCGCAAGAGTCCGTTCGACTCCTCCGGCGGCCGCCACACCTCGTTTGCCTCGCTGTTCGTGTATCCCGAGATTGATGACTCGATCGAGATCAACATCAACCCGGCCGATGTGCGCACCGACACCTACCGCGCCAGCGGCGCCGGCGGTCAGCACATCAACAAGACCGACTCGGCCGTGCGCCTGACGCACATCCCCACCGGCATCGTGGTGCAGTGCCAGGACGGTCGCAGCCAGCACAGCAACCGCGATGTGGCCTGGCAACGTCTGCGCTCGCGCCTGTACGACCATGAAATGCGCAAGCGCATGGAAGAGCAGCAAAAGCTCGAAGACACCAAGACCGATGTAGGCTGGGGTCACCAGATCCGCAGCTATGTGCTGGACAACAGCCGCATCAAGGACCTGCGCACCAACGTCGAAATCTCGGCCACCCAGAAGGTGCTTGACGGCGATCTGGATGCATTCATTGAAGCCTCTCTCAAACAAGGCGTTTGACCATGCGTGAAGGACAAGCCACGGCCATTCGCCGTGAAGACTACACCGCCCCGGCGTTCTGGATCGACACGGTCGATCTGACCTTTGACCTGGAGCCCGCCAAAACCCGCGTCCTGAACAAGATGCGCCTGCGCCGCAACCCCGACGTGGCGGCCCAGCCGCTGCGCCTGGATGGTGAAGAGCTCAATCTGGCGCGCGTGCTGGTCAACGGCGGCGGCACCTCGTTCAAGATGGACGGCCATGTGCTGGTGCTGGAAAATCTGCCCGAAGGAACGGAGCCCTTCGATCTGGAAATCTTCACCACCTGCAACCCGGAGAAGAATACCCAGCTCATGGGCCTGTACGTGAGTCAGGGCACGTTCTTCACCCAGTGCGAGGCCGAAGGCTTTCGGCGCATCACCTATTTCCTGGACCGCCCGGATGTGATGGCCAGCTACACCGTCACGCTGCGCGCGAGCAAGGCCCAGTACCCGGTGCTGCTGAGTAATGGCAACCTAGTCGAACAAGGCGATCTGGAAGACGGCCGCCACTTTGCCAAGTGGGCCGATCCGCACAAAAAACCCTGCTACCTGTTCGCCCTGGTGGCGGGCAAACTGGTGGCGCGTGAGCAGCGCATCCGTTCGCGCTCGGGCCAGGAGCACTTGCTGCAAGTGTTTGTGCGCCCCGGCGATCTGGACAAGACCGAACACGCGATGAACTCGCTCATGGCCAGCGTGGCCTGGGACGAGGCCCGCTTTGGCCTGCCGCTGGACCTGGAACGCTTCATGATCGTCGCCACCAGCGACTTCAACATGGGCGCCATGGAAAACAAGGGTCTGAACATCTTCAATACGAAGTTCGTTCTGGCCAACCCGGCAACAGCCACCGATACTGACTACGCCAACATCGAATCCGTTGTCGGCCACGAGTACTTCCACAACTGGACAGGCAACCGCATCACCTGCCGTGACTGGTTTCAGCTCTCGCTGAAAGAGGGCCTGACGGTTTTCCGCGACCAGGAGTTCAGCCAGGACATGGCCGATGCGCCCAGCGCCCGCGCCGTCAAACGCATTGAAGACGTGCGCGTGCTGCGCACCGTGCAGTTTGCCGAAGACTCAGGCCCTATGGCCCACCCCGTGCGCCCCGACCAGTACGTCGAGATCAACAACTTCTACACAGTCACCATCTACGAAAAAGGTGCAGAGGTCGTGCGCATGATGCAGACGCTGACCAGCCGCGAAGGTTTCGCCAAGGGCATGAAGCTCTACTTCGAGCGCCACGACGGCCAGGCCGTGACCTGCGACGACTTTGCGCAGGCCATTGCGGACGCCAACCCCGGCAGCGCGCTGGCCCAGCACCTGCCGCAGTTCAAGCGCTGGTACAGCCAGGCCGGAACACCCCGAGTGCAGGCCCGTGGGCAATACGATGCAGCCAACCGCAGCTACACGCTGACGCTGAGCCAAACCTGCCCGGCCACGCCGGACCAGCCGGTCAAGGAACCCTTTGTGATTCCGGTGACCCTGGGTCTGCTGGGCCAGGATGGCCAGGCTCTGCCCCTGCACCTCGAGGGCAATGCGCCTTGTGAGCAGACGACACTGGTGCTGACCGAAGCCCAAACCAACTGGACCTTTGCAGATCTGGACAGCGAACCTGTGCCTTCACTGCTGCGCGGCTTCAGCGCGCCGGTGGTCCTCGACGATGGTCTGAGCCCTGGGGACTTGATGACCGTTCTGGCGCACGACAACGACCCCTTCAACCGCTGGGAAGCCGGTCAACGGCTGATGCTGCAAGCCGCCATCCAGGCCCTGCAGGGCGACCAGTACGGCACGCAAGCGCTCTCGCCCGAGCTGCTCGAAGCCCTGCGCGCCGTGCTTCGCAACACACAGCTGGACGCTGCCTTCAAGGAGCTGGCACTCACGCTGCCGTCCGAGAACTACATCGCCGACCAACTGGACACCGTGAACCCCCAGCGTGTACACACCGTCCGCGAAGGCATGCGCCAGCAATTGGCGCTGGCCTTGCAGGCCGACTGGCAATGGGCACTGGATGCGCACCGCAGCAGCGGCGCCTACAGCCCCGACGCCAACGCCAGCGGCCGCCGCGCCCTGAGCGGCCTGGCCATGACCATGCTGTGCATTGCAGCTCAAACCCGTCAAGACGCGGTCATCACCGGCAAGGTGTACCAGCAGTTCAAAGACGCCAGCAACATGACCGATCACTTCAACGCCCTGTCGGCCTTGGTCATCAGCGGCGACGAACTGGCTCAAAGCGCACTGCAGCGTTTTCACACCCTGTTCAAGGGCGAAGCGCTGGTCATCGACAAATGGTTTGCCCTGCAGGCAGGTGCCCCCGACCGCGCAGGCGATACCTTACCCAAGGTGCGCCAGTTGATGCAACACCCCGACTTCAACCTGCGCAACCCCAACCGCGCGCGCAGCCTGATCTTCAGCTACTGCAGCGCCAATCCGGCTGGATTCCACCGTGCGGATGCTGCTGGGTATGTGTTCTGGAGCGAGAAAGTGCTGGCGCTGGACGCCATCAATCCGCAAGTCGCCGCCCGCCTGGCGCGCGCGATGGACCGCTGGGCTCGCCTGGCCGAGCCCTACCGCAGCGCCGCCAAAGTCGCGATTGAACGCGTGGCCGCCAAGACCGACCTGAGCAACGATGTGCGCGAGGTCATCAGCCGCGCACTGGCCAACGCCTGACCTTCAAGGAACACAAGCATGAGCAGCAAGATCTCTCTGTCCCGCTACCTGGTCGAGCAGCAACGCAGCAAAGGCCTTATCCCCGCCGAACTGCGCCTGCTGCTGGAAGTGGTGGCCCGCGCCTGCAAAGGCATCAGCCACGCCGTCAACAAGGGCGCACTGGGTGGTGTACTGGGCAGCGCCGAAAGTGAAAACGTGCAAGGTGAGGTCCAGAAAAAACTCGACATCATCGCCAACGATGTGCTGATCGAAGCCAACGAGTGGGGCGGCCACCTCGCGGCCATGGCCTCCGAAGAGATGGACCACATTCTGCCCGTGCCCAACCGTTATCCGCAGGGCGAATACCTGCTGCTGTTTGATCCGCTCGATGGGTCGTCGAACATCGATGTCAACGTCAGCATTGGCACCATCTTCAGCGTATTGAAGAAACCCTCCGGTGGCGCAGCGGTCAGTGAGCAGGACTTTTTGCAACCGGGCAACCAGCAAGTGGCTGCAGGCTACTGCGTCTATGGTCCGCAAACGACGCTGGTACTCACGGTTGGAGATGGTGTGGTCATGTTCACGCTGGACCGCGAACAAGGCTCTTTCGTGCTCACCCACGAAAACGTCCAGATTCCAGCCGACACCAAAGAGTTCGCCATCAACATGAGCAATATGCGCCACTGGGCAGAACCCGTGCGCCGCTACATTGACGAATGCCTGCAGGGCAAGGAAGGTCCACGCGGCAAGGACTTCAACATGCGCTGGATCGCTTCCATGGTGGCCGACGTACACCGCATCCTGACGCGTGGCGGCGTCTTCATGTACCCCTGGGACAAACGTGAACCGGGCAAAGCCGGCAAACTGCGCCTCATGTACGAAGCCAACCCGATGAGCTGGCTGATCGAACAAGCCGGTGGTGCCGCCACCAACGGCCAGCAACGCATTCTGGACATTCAACCCGAACAATTGCACCAACGCGTGAGCGTCATGCTCGGCAGCAAAAACGAGGTCGAGCGCGTCACGCAATACCACGCCGGGGTATAATTTTCCCCGCGCCGATATAGCTCAGTTGGTAGAGCAACGCATTCGTAACGCGTAGGTCACCAGTTCGATTCCGGTTATCGGCACCATGCTTTAAAGCCCAGCCTCGGCTGGGCTTTTTTCTTGCTTATTCTTCCTCGGCCTCGTCAGCAACGGTGGGGGCCTCGGCTTGCGGGCTTGCCTGCTCGCCCATCACCACATTGCGCAAAGTTTCGCGCAGCAGTTTTTTCTCGGGCAAGCTCAGGGCGCGGGCCAGACGGTGGCGCATGCGCAGCAACAACTGGCGGTCCACTTCTTGCGGAATGCCCCGGCTGATTTGCAATGCTTCGCGCAGGTCTTCGCGCAGGTCTTCCGGCTCTTCGTCCCACCAGCTCGAAATGACTTCGTGCATGGACTTTTTGAGCTCTTCCAAGTCTTCGACGGCCAGCCCCATGCCTGAAGGGGTCTTGCCCTGCAGGATGTCGGCCAGCGCCTGCGAGTTGACGATCACACGGCGATCGGCCTGCGACAGCAAACGCGCCCAACCCGGATCGGTGCGCACCATTTGCGGCATGTTGCGGGCAGATTCGTCGGCCAGCAAATGCACGCTCAAGCCGCTGAGCTGCGCCTCGTCAATGCTGGCCAGAAAACGCTCGTCGTCGCTGGCGACCAAGACATGGTCACACGCGTGGTGTGCGGCCAGTTGCTTGAGGTCATGGCCCAAGGAACGCAGCAGCGAAGCGCCGCCATCGGCGTCGTGGGTTTGCACAAGGCGCACGATCTGGTCGTCAATGACCAAGCCATCAGAGCGATCGGTGTACCAATAGATGCGGCGCAGGTCCACATCCAGCCCCGATTGCGCCAATGACTGCGCCAGCAGGCTGAGCAAACCTTGGCGGTTGACCGACTCGCCCGTGGTGCCCATGGCGCCTTGTTGCGCCAGCCAGATCAGGAATCGACCATCGATCAGGGCCATGCAGGCACCGTGCCGTTCAGAAGAACGACGCTCATGACGCAGCCCGGGGGAAAAGAATTCACGCTTCATATAAATAACCTGTAAAAAAGTACGCCGCAAAACGGTGGCAGCGCCGGCATTCTAAGCCTATACACTCGCTGCTTGCATCACCTTTGAGACATCCGCCCGAACATGAGCCACTACCACCTCTACGCCATTGGCAACGCCCTGGTCGATACCGAATACGAAGTCAGCGATAACTTGTTGGCCACGATGGGCGTGAGCAAGCGCCACATGACATTGATCGACGGCCCCCGCCGCAGCGAGTTGCTGGCGCATGTGCAAGGTCTGCACCACCGCCGCACTGGCGGCGGATCGGCCGCCAACACGGCGGTGGCCCTGGCCCAACTGGGCGGACAAGCCTTTTACTCCTGCAGAGTGGCCGACGACGAACTCGGGGCTTTTTATGCTGAGGATCTCGCCGCCAATAGCGTGGCCACCAACCTCAGCCATACCCGCGCCCAGCACGGTCAAACCGGCAGCTGCATGGTGCTGGTGACCCCGGACGCCGAGCGCACCATGTGCACCTTCCTGGGCGTGAGCGCCGAACTCGACGCCCAGAGCCTGCACCCGCACGACATTGCCAAAAGCCGCATCTATTACATGGAAGGTTACCTGGCCGCCTCTCCCACAGGCTTGCAGGCCGCCTTGCAAGGCCGCCAGCTGGCCCGTGAACACCACGTGCAACTGGCCCTGACCCTGAGCGATGTGAGCATGATCAACTTCTGCAAGGACGGCTTGCTGGCCATGCTCGGTGATGGTGTGGACTACCTCTTTGCCAACGAGGAAGAAGCCCAGGTCTGGAGCGGCAGCCAGGACTTGAACACACTGGCGCAAACCTTGTCCGCTTTGGGCAAGACCGTATGCCTGACGCGCGGACCCAAAGGCAGCCTGATCATTCGCGGCCAGGAGGTTCTGGAAGTGCCCGCCACCCCTGTCAAGGCAGTGGACACCAATGGTGCAGGCGACATGTTTGCGGGCGCCTTCCTGTACGGCATGACCCACCACATGGATGTGCGCACGGCAGCCACCTTGGCCAACCGCGCTGCGGCCCAAGTCGTCGGCCAGCATGGCAACCGACTGCAAACCGAACAGTTGCGCGCCATGTTGCCCACCTGAGGGCACTACAATTATTGTTTTCCTGCGGGAACAGGGGGCGTTAGCTCAGTTGGTTAGAGCAGAGGACTCATAATCCTTTGGTCGTAGGTTCAAGTCCTACACGCCCTACCACTTGCATCCAGACAGAGAGGACTCGCGCGCATGCCTTCGTTAAAACGAAACTCACTGCTGCTTGCACTCTTGTGGACAGGGCTCTTGTCAGCACTGTTGTTTCTGAATGTGCGCGAAATTCAGAAAACCCCCGTACAGCAGGCTGAGATCCAGGCAAAATCACTCATCAATAGCGTCATCAGTTTTCGCAGCTGGGCCTCGAGCTTTGGCGGCGTCTATGTTCCCGTTTCCGAGCAGTACCCGCCCAATCCTTACCTGAAGACGCCCAAGCGGGACCTCACTACGACTGACGGCGACAAACTGACCCTCGTCAACCCGGCCTACATGACACGCCAGGTTTTCCAGGACTTTCATGGCAAAGCAGGACTTAACGGGCATCTCACCAGCCTCAAGCCGCTCAACCCGAACAACAAGCCCGACGCCTGGGAAGTCAAGTCATTGGAGGCCTTTGAGGGTGGCAGCTTGCAAGCCACAACCATCGAGCAAACCGCGCAAGGCGCCAAGGTATTCAGGTACATGAAGCCTTTGTACGTCGAAGACACTTGCATGAAATGCCATGCCGAGCAGGGCTACAAGGTTGGTGATGTCCGCGGTGGCATCAGCACCATGATCGACCTGCAGGAAGGAGAGGCCATCGCCGCAGGCTCCATCACTTCCCTGATGTGGACCTATGGTTTGATCTGGCTGCTAGGGCTGGGGGGGCTGTACATCGCATTTCGTCGTGCAGTCGCGCTTGAAACAGAGCGTGAACAAAAACTCAATTTGCTGCATGTTTCAGAGAATCTGGCACGGGAATTCATCAGCGGCATGTCCGAACTCTCGACCTTGGAAGAGAGTTTCATCGCTCTGGCCACCATGCTTGAAAAGCGTGACCCCTACACCGCTGGACATCAAAAGCGTGTGGCTGATCTGGCTGAAAAGATGGCCCTGGAACTGGGTTTATCCCAAGAACGTGCTCACGGCGTGCGCCTGGCGGGCCTGGTGCATGACATTGGCAAAATCCAGGTGCCCGCTGAGGTACTCAACAAACCCGGTGAACTCTCCGAACTTGAGATGAGCCTGATCAGGCTTCACCCCCAGGTGGGCTATGACATCCTCAAGGCCATTCGCTCGCCATGGCCGATTCCACAAACCGTTCACCAGCACCACGAACGCCTCGATGGCAATGGCTACCCCAACGGGCTCAAAGGCGATGAAATCATTCAGGAAGCCCGTATCGTCGCAGTTGCCGATATTGTGGAGGCCATGTCCTCGCATCGCCCTTACCGACCAGGCAAAGGTCTTGATGCAGCGCTGGAAGAAATCAGGCAACTACGGGGCAAGGCGCTTGACCCGCAAGCGGTCGATGCCTGTCTGAGCCTGTTCAGGGACAAGGGCTACCAATTTCCCTGAGCGCCCAGCGCCTCAGGCCTTGCCCTGGCTCAGGGCGTTGCCCACCAGGCGTGAGGTGATGTCCACAATCTCGATCATGCGGTCATACGCCATGCGCGTGGGCCCGATGACGCCCAGGGTGCCGACCACCTGACCGTCCACCTCGTAGGGCGCGCTCACCACGGACAGCTCCTGCATGGGCACGATCTGGCTTTCACCGCCGATGTAGATGCGCACCCCTTCGGCCTGACTGGAAACATCCAGCAGGCGCATGAGCTGGGTCTTTTGCTCAAACAATTCAAAAGCGCGGCGCAGGTGCCCCATATCGCTGGAAAAATCGCTCACCGAGAGCAAATTGCGCTCGCCGGAAATAACCACTTCGCTGGCATCTTGCGTCATGGCTTCCGAGCCCACCTGAACCGCCGCCTGCATCAGCTTGGCAATTTCGCCTTGCAGGCGCTTGAGGTCTTGTTGCAGACGGGCGCGCACTTGTTCGATGGCCATGCCGGCAAAATGCGTGTTCAGGTAGTTGGAGGCCTCGATCAACTGACCGGCCGAGTAGTCCACCTCAGTGAACAGGATACGGTTCTGTACATCGCCCTCGGGCGAGACAATGATCACCAGCAAGCGCTTTTCAGACAGCTTGAGGAATTCAATGTGCTTGAACACCGACGAGCGCTTGGGCGCCATGACCACGCCCACAAATTGCGACAGGTTCGACAGCAAGGAGGCCGCGCTGGCAATCACCTTTTGCGGCTGATCGGGCGCCAGGGTCGGCGACAAGGCGCTGGCCTGAGACTGTTCGCGACGAACAGTCAGCATGGTGTCCACGAACAGACGGTAGCCTTTGGCTGTAGGAATCCGTCCCGCAGAGGTGTGCGGGCTGGCAATCAGGCCCAGGTCTTCCAGATCGGCCATGACGTTGCGGATGGTCGCGGGCGACAATTCCAGACCTGAGGCCTTGCTTAGCGTGCGCGAGCCTACCGGCTGGCCATCCGCAATGTAGCGTTCCACCAGCGCTTTGAGCAATAACTTGGCACGATCGTCGAGCATAGGCATCATTTTAATGATGTAATTTGCACATGAAATCCAGATTCCGTCAGGTCGCCCTTTTTGGCAAATACCACGCCACCACGCACGGTAGCGCGCTGGAGATTTCCCGCAAGGTGCTTGAGGAGATGGTGCATTTTCTGGAGCGACTGGGCATCGAGGTGGTGCTTGAGCACGACACCGCGACGCATACCGGCCTGACCCAGCTGCCCACCTTGCCCCGCGAGCGCATTGGCAAGGAGTGCGACTTGGGCCTGGTCATTGGCGGCGACGGCACCATGCTGGGCGTGGGTCGACAGATGGCGCAATACGGCTTGCCACTGATCGGCATCAACCAAGGGCGCCTGGGTTTCATCACCGACATTCCCATTCAGCATTACCACGAGGTCTTGAAGCCCATGCTGCAGGGCCACTACCAGACCGAAGACCGCCGCATTTTGCAGGCCCAGGTGGTGCGTGACGGGCACAGCGTGTTTGAGGCCCTGGCCATGAACGATGTGGTGGTCAACCGCGGCGGTACCTCGGGGATGCTGGAGTTGCGCGTGGAGGTGGATGGTCACTTCCTGGCTAACCAGCGTGCGGACGGTTTGATCATTGCGACTCCTACCGGCTCCACGGCCTACAGCCTGTCTGCCGGTGGCCCCTTGATGCACCCGGTACTAGGTGGCTGGGTGATGGCGCCCATCGCGCCCCACACACTGTCCAATCGGCCCATTGTGCTGCCGGACTCCTGCGCCATCAGCATGGAGCTGGTCTCGGGCCGCTACGCCAGCGCCAACTTTGACATGCAGTCCCTGGCCTCGCTGATGATTGGCGACCGGATCAACGTCAAGCGATCGCAGCACACCGTGCGTTTCCTGCACCCCGAGGGCTGGAACTACTTTGACACCCTGCGCAAGAAAATGCACTGGAACGAGGGAGGCTACTGAGCCATGGCGCTGCTGCGCATGGCGCTGCGCGACTTTGTGATCGTGCAAGCGCTCGACCTGGACCTGAACACCGGTTTTTCCGCCCTGACGGGTGAGACTGGTGCGGGCAAATCCATCCTCATTGATGCGGTGCAATTTGTGCTGGGTGCACGGGCCGACACGGGCACCATTCGCGAGGGTGCTGCCCGCTGCGAAGTGGCTGCTGAGTTTGACTGCCCGGCTACGGCGCAAGGCTGGTTGCAAGAGGCTGGTCTGGACACCGATGGCCCCCTGCTGCTGCGCCGCACACTGGACGCACAAGGCAAGAGCCGTGCATGGATCAACGGCAGTGCGGTCACCGCCACTCAATTGCGTGAGCTTGGCGAGTTCCTGCTGGACATTCATGGCCAGCACGCCTGGCAAAGCCTGACCCGTGCCCAGCAGGTGCGCGAATTGCTGGACGCTTACGCCCGCATTGACACTAGCCCTTTGCAATCGGCCTGGCAACAGTGGCGACAAGCGCAGCAAGCGCTCGAGCAAGCCAAGAGCGCGCAAGACAAGCTGCAAAGCGAACAAGAACGACTGAACTGGCAAATTGCCGAAGTTCAGAAGCTCGCACCTGGCACCGAAGAATGGACTGAGCTCAACAGCCAACACAGCCGCCTGTCGCACGCACAAGCTTTGCTGGATGCCGCTCAACAAGCTGCACAGCAACTGGACGATGACGAAATCAGCGCCAGCAACTTGCTCCAACGCGCCACCACACAGCTGCAGGACATGACGCACATCGAACCCGAGTTTGCCCAGTGGGCGCAAACACTGGAATCGGCCTACGCACAAATTGACGACGTCGCGCGCAGCCTGCACACCTATTTGCGCAAAACCGATCTGGACCCGAGCCAGCTGGCGCAACTCGATGAGCGCATGGGCCTGTGGATGTCTTTAGCGCGCCGTTTCAAACGCCCACCTGAAGAGCTTGCGCAGACCCTGCGCGGCTGGCAACAAGAGCTGGCCGAGCTTGAAGCTGCTGCCGATCTCGACGCCCTGAACCAGGCAGAGCAGCAGGCCAAGGCGGCATGGCTTGAAATCGCCAAACACATTTCTGCACAACGTAAAAAAGCCGCACCCCAACTGGCGGGCAAAGTCACTGCGGCCATGCAACAACTGGGCATGCAAGGCGGACGTTTTGAGATCGACCTGGTCAAGTTGGATATCCCCGCCAGCCACGGGCTGGAAGATGTCGTATTCCTGGTGGCCGGCCATGCAGGCAGCACACCCAAGCCAGTAGGCAAAGTAGCTTCGGGCGGTGAGCTCTCGCGCATTGCACTGGCCATTGCTGTGACCACCAGCAAATTGGGCAGTGCAGGCACCCTGATTTTTGACGAAGTGGACTCTGGTGTGGGCGGCGCTGTAGCGCAAACTGTAGGCCAGTTGATGCAGCAGCTCGGTCGCCACCGCCAGGTTCTGGCTGTGACACACCTTCCACAAGTCGCTGCTTGCGCCAACCACCATTTGCGAGTGAGCAAGCACAGCGATGCCAAAGAAACACAAAGTACGGTGACGCCGCTTTCTCGCGACGAGCGGGTCCAGGAAATCGCCCGTATGTTGGGGGGCTCTCAATCGACCGCCACCTCGCTGGCGCATGCCCGGGAAATGCTGTCCCACGCACAAGGAATCACCGCATGAAACCGATGGACGTGTTGTTGATCACCGGTATGTCGGGCTCGGGCAAATCCGTCGCACTGCATGCGCTGGAGGACTCGGGCTACTTCTGTATCGACAACCTGCCGCCCGAACTGCTGATTCCCTTGGTCAAGCTGGAACTGGAGCAAGACAAAGTGCGTCAGCTCGGTATAGCCATCGACATGCGCAGCGCCGACTCGCTGGACATGCTGCCCGAGCAGCTGGGCGCCCTGCGAGAGATGGGACTCACGGTCAAGACACTGTTTCTGGACGCTGCGTCAGACGTGCTGCTGCGCCGCTTTTCTGAAACGCGACGCAAACACCCACTGTCGGGTCGCGACTACTTGCCCAGCGATGTGGGCCTGGCCGAAACGATCGAGCTCGAGCGCGAAATGTTGTCAGAGTTGCGCGAGCACGCCCATGTGATCGACACCGGCTTGCTGCGCGCAGCGCAGCTGCAGTCCTATGTCAAAACCCTGATCGGCAAACGCTCTCAGCAGATGACGCTGGTGTTCGAGTCTTTTGCTTTCAAACGAGGCGTGCCCATTGATGCGGACTACGTGTTTGATGTGCGCATGTTGCCCAACCCGCACTATGAGGCACATTTGCGCCCCCTGACCGGGCGAGACGAGCCCATCAAGCAGTATCTGCTTCAGTTCACCGAAGTCCAGCTCATGCAGCAACAGATCACCGACTTCCTGAACCAGTGGATCCCGCACATTGAGCGGGACCATCGCAGCTACGTGACCGTGGCCATTGGCTGCACTGGGGGGCAACACCGGTCGGTGTATCTGGTCGAGCAGTTGGTCCAGGCGTTCTCGACCCGGTACCCGACCCTCAAACGCCACCGCGAACTCGACGCCGGCTAACCCGCCTTCAAGCGCCCTGCAGCAACTTGCGTATGGGTGCTGGTAGACCCAGCGCCAAGGCCTGCGTCGGCGTGAACCACTGCCCCTGTCGATCCACAGACTCTTGCCCGGCACCGACCTGTAATTGCACCGGGTGCAGGTGCAAATCCTTGTGGGTGAGCACATGCACCCATGCCGGCAAATGCGCAAGCACCTTCGCTTGAGGCCAGGCCTCCAGCAAGGCTTGCGCGCTTGCGAACACGGGCAGGCTGAACAAGCCCGCCCACACGCCGCTCTGCGGGCGCTGCTCCAGCCAGACGCGGCCTTGCGCATCCTGCGCCCAGAGCAACCACCAAGCCTCACTGCGCCGTACCAGCCGTTTGGATTTGACAGGATAGGCCAAGGGCTGCCCTTGCATTTGGGCTACGCATTGACCCGCAACAGGGCATTGATCGCACTGTGCTCGGCGAGGCAAACACAATGTAGCCCCCAGGTCCATCAGAGCCTGGGTGTAGGCGGGCATGTCCCCGGCATGCGCAGGCAACATATCTTGCGCATGCGCCCAAAGCTCCTTCTCGTTGGCAGACACAGCCAAGTCTTTACCGTACCCCCGCACCCGACTCAGCACACGCTTGACGTTGCCGTCCAGAATAGCGACACGTTCCTGAAAACAAAATGCGGCCACCGCCGCAGCCGTGGATGGCCCGATACCCGCCAAGGTTTGCAGCTGCGCAGCCGTACGCGGAAACGCCCCACCCCATTCGGACACCACCTGCTGTGCGCACTTATGCAAATTGCGCGCACGGCTGTAGTAGCCCAAACCACTCCACAGCGCCAGCACTTCGTCCTGATGTGCACTGCCCAGAGCCTGAACATCCGGAAAGCGCTCAAGAAAGCGGGCGTAGTAGCCCAGCACCGTGCTGACCTGGGTTTGCTGCAGCATGATTTCCGACAGCCAGACCCGGTAAGGGTCCTGCGTGTTTTGCCATGGCAAATCGTGCCGGCCATGCTTACGCTGCCACTGCACCACATCAGTGGCAAAAGACTTTCGGGACTTCATGGTTTTTGGCATTGGGGGCAAAAGTAGGTACTGCGCTGGCCCTGCACCAACGTACGCACTGGCGTTGAACACGCGCGGCAGGGCTGCCCTGCACGGCCATAGACCGCCCAAGCCTGTTGAAAGTGCCCTGCCTGACCATGGGCATTCACAAAGTCACGCATGCTGCTACCGCCCGCAGCCACAGCGCGAGACAGCACATCTCGAATGGCGGCATGTAGCCGCGTGACACGCGGCAAACTTAAACGATCTGCACGCACCGTCGGTCGAATACCAGCCGCGAACAGGGCTTCACTTGCATAGATATTGCCCACACCCACCACCACATCCCCCGCCAACAGGACAGGTTTGATCGGGGCACGCCGTTTGTGCAAGGCCTGGTAAAAATCTTGCGCCACAAAATCGTCACCCAAGGGCTCTACGCCCAGATGGGCAAGCAATTTGTGAACCACGGGCGCGTCCAAACTGGATGCCCAAACCACCGCACCAAAGCGCCGCGGATCGTGCAAACGCAGCGTACCTTGACTGGTGACGAGATCCATATGGTCATGTACACCCGGCTCAGACGTGTCTTTCGAAAAGTGCAAACTCCCTGACATCCCCAGATGCACGAGCAGCACACCATCCGTCAATTGAAGCAAAAGGTATTTGCCACGACGCCCCACATGAGTCACCCGCTGCCCGACAAGGGATTGGGGTGCCACCCCCAAAGGCCAACGCAATGGTTTGCCCATACGCAAATGCAATACCTTCGCCCCGGCAATACGGTGCGCGAAGCTTTGTCGGGTGACTTCAACTTCCGGCAATTCAGGCATGCGAGTACAGGGCAAGCAGAGCATTGAGGAAAGCACTCTGAAACCAGAGGCCATGAGGGCTGGATTATGATGCCCTGCATGAATTTCTGGCAGAAACTGGTTGCATTCGTATGCTTGCCCATAGGGGCTTGGGCACAGGCGCCTGTCGGCGCGCCAAGCAGTTCAGTCGCGCCGGCACCGATCGTGGTCAACTCCGCTTTGGATGCGCAGGTTTTTTACGAAATACTGCTGGGCGAACTGTATGCACGCGGCGGCGAAAACGGCACGGGCTACTCCATCATGCTCGACGCCGCACGTCGCTCGGGCGATGCGGGTCTTTTTGAACGCGCAGTCGGGCTGGCTCTGGCTTCACGTTCAGGAGATGCGGCCTTGCAGGCGGTACGCACCTGGAAACGCGAACAACCGCAGGCCTTGGAGCCTGATCGGTATTTACTGCAGATTCTGGTCGCACTCAATCGAATTGAAGAAGCCGGCTCTACGCTGACAGACTGGCTTCATCGACTGCCGGTGTCCGAACAGTCGGCTGCGATTGCCTCTGTGCCCCGCCTTTTTGAACGCGTGAGTGACAAAAAACTTGCTCTCAGCACGGTGCGCAATGCACTGGACAAGGCCTTGCAACAAGCTCAGACCAGGACGGCCTCTCTCACCACCCTTGGCCGCATGCAGCGCGACAGCGGCCTCACCACCGAAGCCGTCGCCTCAGCACTGCAGGCCCACCGCCAGGACCCACAAGCTTTGGGACCACTGCTTTTGTCCATGAGCTTGCTGCAGTACGCTCGTACAGAACTTAAGCCTGTGCTGGACGAAGCCATGCGAGGCGACGCCCTACCCGCGGAGTTCCGCATGAGCTATGCGCGAATGCTGATCAGCCAAGGCGCACACGAGGAAGCACAAGTGCAGCTGCAACTGATCAGCCAGAAGTTTCCCGCTTATGCGCCTGCCTGGCTGGTCAGCGGTTTGTTGCATTTGGACAGTCTCCAGAACAAACAAGCGCAAACGGCACTGAACCACTATCTGGCGCTGACCGCAAACGTACAGGACACTCAAACACTTGCTGGGCGTAACGAAGCGCTGATGGCCATGGCCCAGATCGCCCAGCGCGAGGGCCAGCTGATGCAAGCAGACACCTGGCTTCAGAAAATCCCGGCCGATGCAGACCCCATCAAAGTGGCCAGCCAGCGCGCAGCCTTGCTGATGAAGCAGTTCCGCTTGATTGAAGCGCAACAGCTGCTTGAGCAAGTCGCCCCTCAAAACGAGCAGCAAAGCATTGACAAAGCACTGACCTTGTCGCGCTGGTGGCGCGAACGCCAACGGCCACAACAGGCTTACAACGTCATGCAGGCAGCGCTGCTGGAACGGCCCGAACATGCTCAATTGATGTCCGAAATGGCTGTCGTCTGTGACGAGTTGAAACGCTATGACGAAATGGAGCGCCTGCTGCGCCATCTGATGCGGCAGCAACCCGAAGACCCACAGGCCTACAACATGCTTGGCTACTCGCTGGCCGACAGAGGCCTGCGCCTGCCCGAGGCGCTCGAACTGATCGAAAAAGCTGTGCAACTGGCCCCCAAGGACCCCTTCATTCAGGACAGCCTGGGCTGGGTGAAGTTCCGCATGGGCCACGTGCTGGAGGCGCAAGGCATTCTTCATGATGCTTACACACTGCGCCCCGACGCCGAAATTGCTGCCCACTTGGGTGAAGTCTTGTGGGTCTTGGGCGACAAAGACCGTGCTGCACGCATTTGGCAAGAAGGCATGCTGCTCAATCCTGAAAACACAACCCTGCGTCAAACCTTCAAGCGCCTGGGCTACAACCCATGACGACTCGAATACTGCGTTGGTGTCTGCTGGCCAGCCTCATGTGGCTCAGTGCCTGCAGCACCCCGAGCTTGCGCCCCCAAGCTAGAACTACGGCAACTCCAGCCTTCTGGTCAGGAAGACTCGCTTTGCAAATTGAGAGCAACCCCGCGCAAAACCTGAGCGCCAATTTTGAACTGCTGGGCTCTGCCCAGCAAGGCGAATTGCTGCTGCTTTCCCCTCTGGGCACCACCCTGGGGCGCCTGCGCTGGCAACCAGGCCTGGCCAGGCTCGATCAAGGCGATCAACACTGGCAAGACAGTTCTGTACAGACGCTGACCGAACAGTTGACGGGCGCAGCTTTGCCTCTGGAAGCTCTTTTCCTGTGGCTTGCGGGTCAAACGCAGAGCGCAGCGGGCTGGCAAGTGGACTTGAGTCTGTTCCAGGATCTGGGCCGGCTGCGTGCCGAGCGGCTGCAGCCCGAGCCTCGCGCCGTGCTCAAGCTGCAGCTGGATCGCTGATGCGACGGGGATAATCCAGGCATGAAATCCCTCGTTGATGTGCCCGCACCGGCCAAGCTCAATCTGTTTTTGCACATCACCGGCCGACGCCCGGATGGCTACCACCTGTTGCAGTCCGTGTTCATGTTGATTGACTGGCAGGACACCCTGCATTTCGAACTGCGCACAGATGGCCTGATTTCGCGCGAAGACCTGACTGCTGCGCTTCCACCGGATGACCTGATCACCCGGGCCGCACGTTTGCTACAAGCCAGCACAGGTTGCTCGCAAGGTGCACACATTGCCGTGGAAAAACACATTCCAGCCCAGGCTGGCATGGGGGGCGGCTCTTCGGATGCAGCCAGCTGTTTGTTGGCACTCAACCGGCTCTGGGACCTCAAACTCAACGTCCGGGAGCTGTCGGCCTTGGGTCTGCAATTGGGTGCAGATGTGCCTTTCTTCATTCAGGGGCGCAATGCCTGGGTACAAGGCATTGGCGAAGACATTACCCCCCTGAACCTGCCCGCCTCCCGCTTTCTCGTCGTCAAACCCCAGGCCGGGCTGGAAACCGCAAAAATTTTTGCAGATTCACAATTGAAGCGCGACACAAAGCATGCTACAATTTCTGTCTTTGCTGCTGACCCTTATGGCTTTGGCCATAACGACTTGCAGCCCGTTGCAGAGCGTTTATGCCCTGAAATTCATCAGGCGCTTGAATGGCTCAAATCTGCTGGCTTGAACGGTAGAATGACGGGCTCAGGCAGTGCGGTTTTTGCGCCTTGTCCTGACGGAGCAAAACCCGGCCAGACGCCTGAAAACTGGGTTTCGCGGTTATGCAGCAATTTGGATGTTCATCCTCTTTTGGGGTGGGCACCCAGCGACAGTTGATCGGTGGGCAGCCTTGTGCTGTCAACCTGTGTAGGGGAGTCGCCAAGTTGGTAAAGGCACCGGATTTTGATTCCGGCATGCGAGGGTTCGAGTCCTTCCTCCCCTGCCAAATACCTCAAACCGTTCTTCACGTTTTCTGATCGCTGGAACGCGCCATGCAGTCTTTGCCCGCAGCCAACAACTCCGACTTCATGCTCTTCACGGGCAACGCCAATCCAGCTCTGGCAGCTGAAATGGCCAAGCACCTGGGCACTCAACTGGGTGCCGTGGATGTGGGTCGCTTCTCTGACGGCGAAGTCACCGTCGAGCTCAAGCAGAACGTCCGCGCTCGCGAAGTGTTCGTCATCCAGTCCACCTGCGCGCCCACCAACGAAAACCTGATGGAACTGCTCATCATGGTGGACGCCCTCAAGCGTGCATCTGCCGAACGCATCAGCGCCGTGATCCCCTACTTTGGCTACGCCCGCCAGGACCGTCGCCCTCGCTCAACCCGCGTGCCAATTTCGGCAAAGGTGGTAGCCAACATGCTGCAAGCCGTGGGTGTGGATCGTGTTCTGACCATGGACCTGCACGCTGACCAGATCCAGGGCTTCTTCGACATTCCGGTCGACAACATTTACGCCTCGCCCGTGCTGCTGGGCGATTTGCGCCAAAAAAATTACGAAGATCTGATCGTGGTTTCGCCCGACGTGGGTGGCGTGGTCCGCGCTCGCGCACTGGCCAAACAGCTGGGCTGCGACCTGGCCATCATCGACAAGCGTCGCCCCAAAGCCAACGTCTCCGAAGTGATGCACGTGATCGGCGAGATCGAAGGCCGCAACTGCGTGATCATGGACGACATGATCGACACTGCAGGCACCTTGGTCAAAGCCGCTGAGGTGCTCAAGGCCCGTGGCGCCAAGAAAGTCTACGCTTATTGCACACACCCGATTTTCTCGGGCCCGGCCATTGACCGCATCTCCCAGGGTGACGCTCTGGACGAGGTGGTCGTGACCAACACCATTCCGCTGTCGGCCAACGCGGCCGCCTGCCCCAAGATTCGCCAACTGTCCGTGGCTCCGCTGATCGCCGAAACGATCCACCGGATTGCCAAGGGCGAGTCGGTGATGAGCCTGTTCTCAGATCAAGCCTGATCGAAGAACATTTTTTAAGCCTGAACAACACTGGTCGCGGTGTGTTCAACAAGGAGTCATTATGAAATTCGTCGCTTTTGAGCGTTCCAAGCAGGGTACGGGTGCGAGCCGCCGTCTGCGCAATTCTGGCAAAACCCCCGGCATCGTCTATGGCGGCTCCAGCGAGCCCAAACTGATCGAGCTGGACCACAACGCACTGTGGCACGCCCTCAAGAAAGAAGCCTTCCACGCCTCCATCCTGGAGATGGAACTGGCCGGTCAAACCAGCAAAGTGCTGCTGCGTGACTACCAGATGCACCCCTTCAAACAACTGGTGCTGCACATCGACTTCCAGCGCGTGGAAGCCAACACTGTTCTGCACATGAAGGTGCCTTTCCACTTCTCCGGCGAAGAGAACTCTCCCGCCGTCAAGAACGACAAGTGCCTGATCAACCACGTGGTCAATGAAATCGAAGTGGCCTGCCTGCCCGCAGACCTGCCCGAATTCATCGCTGTGGACCTGTCCAATCTGGAAAGCGGCAAGTCCCTGCACCTGAACGACATCAAGCTGCCCAAAGGCGTCAAGGCTCTGGTGCACGGCAAACCCAACCCCGTGCTCGTGTCTGTGACCGTGCCGGTGGAAGAAGAAGTCGCCGCCCCCGCTGCCGCGCCTGCTGAAGCACCCGCCAAAGGCAAAGGCAAGAAGTAATTCAAGCCCGCTTTGCGCAAAAGGCCCGCCGCGTGCGGGCCTTTTTTATGCAGTCCCTCTTCAAGCCCCCACACTCTCTTAGCGCTGACAGGATAATCTCGCCATGATCAAACTGTTCGTTGGCTTGGGCAACCCCGGCCCGGAATATGAAGACACCCGCCACAATGCGGGCTTCTGGTTCATTGATGCCGTGGCTCGTGAACTCAAGGTTCAACTTGTGCCCGAACGCAGTTACCACGGCCTGATGGCACGCACCACGGTCAACGGTCAAACCATTTGGTTGCTACAGCCTCAGACCTTCATGAACCTCTCGGGCAAGTCGGTAGCTGCCTTGGCACGATTTTTCAAAATACAGCCGTCAGAGATTCTGGTCGCGCACGATGAGATGGACATCCCTCCCGGCGAGGCCAAGCTCAAGCAAGGCGGCTCACACGCCGGGCACAATGGCTTGCGCGACATTCATGCCCAACTGGGCACTGCCGATTATTGGCGCTTGCGCATTGGTGTAGGCCACCCCGGCATCAAGTCGGAGGTGGTCAGCTGGGTGCTGAAAAAGCCCATGGCTGAACACCGCGAGGCCATTCATACAGCCATTGCCCGATCGGTCACCGCCTTGCCCTTGTTGCTGGACGGCGATATGACCAAAGCCATGGTCAAGATTCACACCAGCACCCCCCCGAGACCCAAACCGCCAAGGCCTGCAGCACCTCCAGCCGCCAACACCCCCGTGGCCTGATTCATTGACCCGATAGCCTGGCCGTCAGCTGACGGTACTTGTCCCACAAGCGCTCTTTGGATTCCACATGCTGCGGATTGACGGGTATGCAGGCCACAGGGCAGACCTGCACGCACTGGGGCTCCTCAAAATGCCCCACACATTCAGTGCACTTGTTGGGGTCAATTTCATAGATATCCGGCCCCAGGTAAATAGCCTGATTGGGGCACTCCGGCTCGCACACATCGCAATTGATGCATTCGTCCGTGATCATCAGTGCCATGAGGTTCCTTTGGTGTCAGAAAGTGCCAGAGCAGATTATCGGACATGCGCATCGTCCGCCCACTGCACCAGCTCCATGACCTCACCGTCTGTGCGGACAGTGTTGAGTCCCACATTGGGGATGGGGCACTTGCGCGGCCCCTCCAGATCCAGACCATGGACCCACCGCCAAATCACATCCAGGACCGCGCCATGCGTGACCACGGTGCAAGAGGGCAGCTTCATCTTTTCGCACAAGCTCACCACCTCGCGCACTGCCTGACGGATACGCGCGTCGAGCATTTGGAACGATTCCCCCCCGGGCGGAACATAGTCCGCTCGATAAGACAACCACTGCCGCCACTCCTGAGGGTATTGCCGCTCAATGTCCTGCGCCACCAGGCCTTCCAGAATGCCAAAGGACTGTTCGCGCCAGGAGGCTGATGCTTGCGCTTGCACTGACCAGATGGACTCAATGGCCTGTGCGGTTTGCCGCGTACGCAGCAAGTCACTGACCACCAGTGGCTCAACGGGCTCCACCTTCAAGCGCATGGCCAGGCGCTGGGCCTGCGCGAGTCCCGTTGTATTGAGAGGCACATCCACCTGCCCCTGAAAACGGGACTGCACATTCCAGTCGGTTTGACCGTGACGAATCAGGCGCAATGTAAGCATGTGGGCATTATGCGCAGACCATATGACAAGGTCATGTCACCGTCTAGAATGGCTCTTGTGAACTCCGTCCTCAACGCCGACCTGCACTGCCACTCCGTCATCTCTGACGGCACCCTCACGCCCGAGCAACTGGCCCAGCGTGCCAAGACAGCGGGCGTTGAAATCTGGGCTCTAACCGACCATGATGAAATCGGCGGCCAAGACCGTGCTTTGGAGGCAGCTCGCGCCCTGGAACTGCCCTACTTAACCGGCACCGAAATTTCAGTCACCTTCGCCAACCAGACCGTGCACATTGTGGGACTGGGCTTTGACGCCCACGATGCTCAACTGCACGAGGGTCTGCGCCGCACACGTGGGGGGCGCGGCGAACGTGCGCAAGAAATGTCCGACTCCCTGGCCAAAGTGGGCATTCATGGCGCCTACGAAGGTGCCCTCAAATATGTGGGCAACCCCGAGTTGATTTCGCGCACCCACTTCGCACGCTTTCTGGTCGAGACTGGCGTGTGCAGAGACACCTCCGAGGTGTTTCGCAAATACCTGACAGAAGGCAAACCCGGTTTTATCCCTCACCGCTGGGCACGCCTGCAAGACGCTGTGCAATGGATCACCCAGGCTGGCGGCATGGCTGTGATCGCCCACCCCGCTCGCTACAACTTCACCCCCAACGAAGAATACGCACTTTTTACCGAGTTCAAGGCGCACGGTGGCCAAGGGGTCGAGGTTGTCACAGGAAGCCACTCTGCACAAGAGGCTGTGCGCTATGCAGACACCGCCAAGGAATTTGGCCTGTTCGCCTCACGTGGCAGCGACTTCCACAGCCCTGAAGAGAGCCATACCGACCTGGGCGCACTGCCTTGGCTATCGGGCGAATTGACCCCGGTGTGGGAAGCGCTGGCTGATCGCATACAGTGAAACCCGCCGCGCACAATGTCCTGTCCGGCATCGGCTTTGCCTTGCTGGCCGTGGCCTGCTTTGCTGCGATGGATACCACCACCAAACACATCAGTCTGCAACTTTCTCTGTTGATGGCCTTGTGGGTACGCTACGCTTTCCAGGCCTTGGCCACCACTGCCGTTTTTCTGCCAGGACGTGGTCTCAAAATTTTCTATACAGCCCACCCGCGCTATCAATTGCTGCGTGGCCTGCTTTTGTTTTGCACCAGCTTGCTGGCGTTTTTCAGCCTCAAATACATGCCCGTAGGCGAGTTCACGGCCATTGTCATGATCACGCCACTGGTCATCACCTTGCTGGCAGCCCGACAGCTCAAGGAAGAGGTCAGCCGCACACGCTGGATACTGGTGGTCCTGGGCTTTGCCGGCACCTTGGTGGTGATTCGCCCCGGCGGCACCGCGTTTGACTGGGGCCTTGTCTTGCCCCTGCTGCTGGTGGGTACCAACTCGGCTTTTCAAGTGCTGACCAGCAAAATGGCGCGCACGGAAGACCCCATCACCATGCATTTGTACACCGGCTGGGTGGGCGCTGCGCTGGCCAGTGCCATCTTGCCCTGGGCTTGGGAAAGCCCTGTCCTCTGGACCGAATGGGCACAAATGTTACTGATTGGCATGCTGGGCACGTTGGGGCATTTTTTCCTCATCATGGCTTATTCGCGCAGCCCTGCGGCCACGCTGACGCCGTACATGTACGTACAAATCGGCTTTGCCACCGTAGGCGGGTGGGTGGTGTTCAACCACGTGCCCGATTACATCACCTTGTGGGGCATGGTGCTGGTGGGCATTTCAGGCGCGATTGGCGCCTGGCTCACCCTCAAGGAAAGTCGCGTGCCCGTGACCCTGCCAGAATCCTGATCATCATGGCCCAATACTTCAGCATCCACCCGGAAAACCCGCAGGCTCGCTTGCTCAAGCAAGCCACTTTGTTGCTGGACAAAGGCGGCATTCTGGCTGTGCCCACCGACTCCAGCTACGCCTTGGTCTGCCATGTGGACGACAAGTCAGCAGCGGATCAATTGCGCCGCGTTCGGGGTGTCGATGAAAAGCATCACCTCACTTTGCTGTGCCGTGACCTGAGCGAACTGGCTAACTACGCACGCGTGGACAACCGCCAGTTCCGCCTCATCAAACAAGCCACACCGGGGCCGTTCACCTTCATTCTGGAAGCCACCAAGGAGGTACCGCGCCGCTTGAGCCACCCGCAGCGTAAAACCATCGGTCTGCGGGTCCCCGAGCACCTGACGCTACAGGCACTGCTGGAGCTGCATGGTGCACCCTTGATTGCCACCACCCTGATCCTGCTTGGAGAATCGGACCCGCTCAACGATCCTCACGACATCCGTGAGCAACTGGAGCACCAGATTGCCGGCGTGATTGACGCAGGTCCCTGCGCCATGGCTCCCACCACAGTGGTGGACATGAGTGGCGACAGTCCCGAGTTACTGCGCTACGGCGCAGGAGACCCTGCACGCCTGGGCCTTTAAAAGGTCGCGTGCACAGGTCTGAGACAATCGGCAGGTGAATGACATGTCCGATCTGATTCAAACCGTTCTGATTTATGCCCTGCCGGTGGTCTTTGCGATCACCCTGCACGAGGCCGCCCACGGCTACGCTGCGCTGCGCCTGGGAGACAACACAGCCTCCATGATGGGTCGCGTCACGCTCAACCCCATGGCGCACATCAACCCGGTGGGCACCATCCTCATGCCTTTGCTGCTGTACTTCAGCACCGGCGGCGCCTTTTTGTTTGGTTATGCCAAGCCGGTGCCCGTGCGCTTTGACAGACTGCGCCATCCGAAAAAAGACATGGTCTGGGTGGCGCTGGCAGGGCCTGCCTCCAATTTGCTGCAGGCCTTGCTGTGGGGCGTAGTTCTTTACATGCTGATGGCCGCTGGTGTGCAGGAACGCTTCTTTCTGGAAATGTGCCGCGCCGGCATGCTGACCAATGTGGTCATGTTCGCCTTCAATCTCTTTCCCTTGCCTCCGCTCGATGGTGGGCGAATCCTGGTGGGTCTGTTGCCTTGGCGTCAGGCCACTCTGGTCTCGCGCATTGAGCCTTGGGGCTTTTTCATCGTGATGGCGCTGGTGATCGCTGGCGTGGTCAGCACGCTGTGGATGCAACCCATCATGGCCCTGACGTTTTCGCTGCTCAAGCTTGTGCTGAGTCCCCTGTCGTTTTTACTGCACTGATTTTCCCCGGATATTCCCATGAGCAACGCTGAACGCACCCGCGTCCTGACGGGCATCACCACCACCGGCATTCCCCACCTGGGAAACTATGTGGGCGCCATTCGCCCCGCTGTACAAGCCAGCCGCAACGCAGGCACGGACTGCTTTTACTTTCTGGCCGACTACCACGCCCTCATCAAGTGCGACGACCCGGCGCGTATCCAGCGCTCCACACTGGAAATTGCAGCCAGCTGGATCGCAGCTGGACTGGATGTGGACAAGGTCACTTTTTACCGCCAGTCAGACATCCCTGAAATTCCGGAGTTGACCTGGTTGCTGACCTGCGTGACCGGCAAAGGCCTGCTCAACCGCGCGCATGCCTACAAAGCCGCCGTGGACAAAAATCAGGCCGCAGGCAACGACCCGGACAACGACGTCACCGCCGGTCTGTTCATGTATCCGGTGCTCATGGGTGCGGATATTCTGATGTTCAAGGCCCACAAAGTGCCTGTGGGGCGCGACCAGATCCAGCACATCGAAATGGCGCGCGACATGGCTTCCAGCTTCAATCACCTGTACGGCTCACACTTTGTGCTGCCAGAGGCCGTTGTTGAAGAGACCGTGGCCCTTTTGCCCGGCCTGGACGGCCGGAAAATGAGCAAGAGCTATGACAACACCATTCCGCTGTTCGCGCCAGCGGCCAACATGCGCAAGCTCATCGCCGGGATCCTGACCGACTCCCGTGCACCCGGGCAAGCCAAAGAGACCGAAGGCTCAGCCCTGTTCCAGATCTACCAGGCCTTTGCCAGTGCCGAAGAAACCAGCGCATTGGCCAAGGCCTATGCCGACGGCATTGCCTGGGGCGATGCCAAGCAAGTGCTGTTTGAGCGCATCGACCGTGAAATGGCTCCCATGCGCGACACCTACAACGCCCTGATCGCCAACCCTGCAAAGGTGGATGCGCTGCTGTTGCAGGGCGCCGAAAAAGCCCGCGCCCTGGCCACGCCTTTCATCAAGGAGTTGCGCCATGCTGTCGGTTTGCGCAGCTTGGCCAACGTGCCCGCTTCATCCCAGGCCAAGGCCGAGAAAACAGCGCCTCCCGCATTCAAGCAATACCGCGAACCCGATGGCTTGTTTTACTTCAAGCTGGTCGACGGTCAAGGACAGGTTTTGCTCCAGAGTCTGGGCTTTGATGCACCCAAAGACGCCGGTCAGGCCATTGGACGGCTGCAAAATGAAGGCATGGCTGCACTCCATAGCCTCTCAAGCAAAGTACAAGCCCCCAGTGCGGAGCAAAGCGCCCTGTTGGAGCCGGCCCTCTCAGCCCTGCGAGAAATTGCCGAAAGCAAGAAGAAATAACATTCTCAACAAATTTATCGATTTGCTTGCATTTTCACTGGAAGCTGCTATCCTACAACTTTCCAATTAATGCATTACCGTAAATCATGACTGTTTACGTCATCGACAGCCACCCCCTGATGCGCGATGCGCTGACCATGCTGATCCAGCGTATCAAACCCGGCCTGAAGGTGGTGCCGGTGCACAAGATGAACGCCTTGGATTCTGCTGTCCTCAAAGGCGGCGAACCCGAACTGATTTGCATGGAGCTTCAGCTGCCTGACACCCTGGGGATGTCAGGTATTCAGATGGCACGCGCGAGTCATCCGGATGTGCCTCTGGCCGTCATCACCTCAAACGATGCGCACGACTATGAGGCCGCCAGCAAGCACGCCGGCGCCAACGCTTACATTGAAAAAACCGAGCCCGTCAATCAGGTGCTGGGAAAACTGCGCGAGCTGCTGATCACAGAAGATACCTCCGAAGACGCGGCAGGCTCTGCACCCACAAAACTGTCCAAGCGCCAAAAGCAGCTGATCCTGATGTTGGACCAAGGCCTGTCCAACCGCGACATTGCCGACAAATTGAGCATCAGCGAGCACACCGTCAAGGTGCATTTCTGGCGTCTGTTCAGGCGCCTTGGCGTTAACAGCCGTACGCAGGCGCTGCACTTTGCCCGCACCCACGGCTGGCTGGGCATCTGAGGAGCATCAGTCCTTGTTGATGATGTCTGGCGTCACGGCGTCCAGCACATTGACAGCCGTCTTGGCGCCATAGATCACAGCGGAACCCGCCGCATCAGCGATGGCCAGGACGGTGCACCCCTGAAAAGCAAAGCTGACAGCCAAGGCCAGTGAAAGCCTGATAAGCGTTTTGTTCATTTTCTCTCCCTGTCTGTGGAACACTGATGCCTGGCATCAGACATCCGCTGGCTCCACCTGAAAATACTCGACCTGAACCACCGCAGGCCGACCCAGAATTTCGAGCAGCACAGCCACCCGCTTGCTCGATACGCTTTGCACCAAACCTTCCACATCGCCCAGAGCGGTGTGCCGGAGCCTGACCTTTTGGCCAGCACGAACATCACTGGCTTGCTGTAGCGTGGTCTCGTTGCGCTCTTGCTCCAGCAGACGAATCCGCTCAATCAGGGCATCTGCCACCACCGCTGGCTCAAAACCAAAACGCACCAGCGTGCTGACCCCACGGGTCGATCGGACCGTGCTCAGGCTTTGGCCACCAGAGGTGGGCCTGAAAAACAAATAGCGGGGAAACATGGGCTCAAATACCGACACAGGCCCCTGCTCGGTTTTCTTGAACTTCTTGTACAGCGGCACATACGCCTCAAAACCCTGCTGCTGTAAATTGAAGCGAGCCACCTCCTCCTGCCTGGGTTTGGCATACACCAAATACCAAATATCTGTGCGCGGTGGCAGCACATCGGACATCAAAGCAGAACTCGTCATGTTTTTCTAGAATTTGTCACATTCTAAGGGACGCGCGCTGCCCAAAAAGACAAAAGCCCCAAAATGGGGCTTTTGTCGGAGTCCTGGCAATCGCTCAGGCAATCAGGAAAGCATTGCGGTCCTTGCCATCAATCCACTTGGGGGCCTTGCCACGACCAGTCCAGGTCTGGCCACTGGCGGGATCACGGTATTTTGCAGCCACTTTGCCGCCCGAAGACTTGGCGGCAGATTTACCTGCACGACCGGGGAAAACGTCTTGAACGGTCAGGCCATATTCAGCCACCAGTTCACGCACTTTGGTGACAGCACCAGCAATTTCATTTTGACGAGCCTGCTCAATGGCTTTCTCCAGAGCTTCACGCTGAGCAAGCAAATCCTTGTATGAATTGGTCATGATTAGAGCCTTTCAATATAAATAAAGTGCAATTATTATAAACACATATTAATCCATGACATTATTTTCATTTGATTGAATGGTACAAGAAGCAAGAACCTTATCGATTCTGCGCGCATCCATATCCACAACTTCAAATGACCATTCTTGCCAATATGTAATTTGTCCGGTTATCGGCAAATCCCCCAGCAAATACATGATAAGCCCCGCAACGGTGTTGTAGCGCCCACGGTCCTCATCGGGCAAGGCCTTGATCTGCAAGCGGCTTTTCAACTCGGACAAAGGCATTTGCCCATCCAGCAGCCAGCTGCCATCGGGCCGCTGCGTCGCCCACCCCTCCAGCTGCTGCGCTGGCTTGAGTTCGCCCGTAATGGCTTCCAGCAAATCACGTGGCGTTAAGAGTCCCTGAATATCGCCATATTCATCCACCACAAACAACATGCGCCCGGAGCGATCCTTGAGTTGCTCCAGCAATTCCATACCGGTCAGGGTTTCAGGCACAAAATGCGCAGGCTCCATGTATGCCTGCAAATTGAGTTCGTCATGATCTGGCACCGTCAGCAAACGGGTCACACTGACCACCCCTACCACGTGCGACAGGCCGTCTTTGCATACCGGATACCAGGAGTGGGCCCCGTACTCAACAGTTTCAGACTGGATTTTCTGCAATGCCGTGGCTACGTCGAGATCTGCATCCAGCCAAACGATATCTGCACGCGCAGTCATCATGGAAGTCAGAGGCCGGTCATCCAGATGAAACACGTTACGCACCATCTGGTGTTCATGCGCTTCAATCAGCCCGGCATCGACCCCCTCTTCCAGGCTGGCCGTGATTTCCTCCTCGGTCACCCGTCGCTGCGCCTTCGTGTCAACGCGCATCAACACCAAGACGGTTTGTGTAGCCAAGGACAAGAGTTTTACAAACGGCCCCGCCACCCGCGCCAGCCACGCCATGGGTACCGCGGTAAAGCGCGCCACGGTTTCAGGGTACAACTGCCCTATACGTTTGGGCACCAGTTCGCCAAAAATGATGGTGGTAAAGGTGATCAGCGTCACAACAATTGCTGTAGCGAGACCACCAGCCACCGCTGCACTGACACCCCAGATCTGCAACTTCAGGGCCAGCGCACCGCTGAACGCAGCCTCGCCCACAATCCCATTGAGCATTCCGATGGAGGTGATGCCCACCTGCACCGTCGATAAAAACCGGGTGGGCTCCTGCATCAAACCCAGTGCCGCTGCTGCGCCATGCTCCCCAGCATCATGCAGCGCCTGCAAGCGAGCCTTGCGACTTGAAGCCACAGCCATTTCAGACATGGCAAATACGCCGTTGAGCAGCGTCAGAAAAACAATCAGCAACAAATCCATGGCCTTATTGTGCCAACTTCAGCAGCCGGGCTTTTGGGACTGTGGGCAATCGACCGCGATCCGCTCATGCTTGCCATTCGTATCCAGCCTGAGCAAGCTCAACTGCCCGCCCCAAACACACCCTGTATCCAGAGCCCACACACGTGCTGTAGAGACAGGCCCCAGAGTGGACCAATGGCCAAACGCGATATCGACATCCGTCGTTTGCCGTCCTGGCACTTCAAACCAGGGCATGAAGCCCGCCGGAGCGTGAGCAGAACCCTCCTTGGTGTCGAACTCCATCTGCCCTTCCGCGGAACAAAACCGCAAACGCGTCAAGGCATTGACCACTACACGCCAGCGATCCAGCCCTTGCAGGCTTTCATCCCAGGCATCTGGGTGGTTGCCATACATCTGTTGCACAAAATCCTTGAGCCCAGGGCCACGCAAGACCTGCTGAACCTCTTCGGCCCGCGCCAGCGTTTGCTGCACGGTCCATTGCGGCAACACGCCAGCATGTACCAACAGCATCCCTTGAACTTGCATGGCCAGAGGTCGGTGCTGCAGCCAATGCATCAGCCTGACTGCATCATTGGCCTGAACCAGCTCTGCCAAGGTATCCATCCGGCTGGGTCGGCGCACACCCGCGTGAACCGCAAGGGTGTGCAAGTCGTGGTTGCCCAGCACAGCATCTGCACTCCCCTCCCAGGCCATGAAACGGCGCAACACGGCCAGGGAGTTGGGCCCCCTGTTGACCAGATCGCCCAGCGCAATCAGATGATCCCGACTGGGGGAAAAATCAGCTGTGGCCAATAAGCGTTCCAAGGCCTCATCACACCCTTGAATGTCCCCCACCAGATAGACCGCCATGCGTACCACTCCTTGCTGAACAGATTGTCGCAGTCTTGATGACATGAGGTACGGGCAGCAGCTGCTATAAACAGGCTGTGAGCACCACCATTCATCCCCAAAGCGTTCCCGTTGTGCACGTGAGCACAGAGCTGCCCGCCATCGGCACCGCGCAACTCACGGCCCAAGCGCTGCGCCAACGCTTTGCAAGCCCGCCGGACTGGCAACCCGAACTGCGAGAGGAACCCAGCTACATGCGGCGACAGCCCGCGCAAGCGGCTGTGCTGATTGGACTGACCGCACCCAGCCATGCCCCCCACGAATTGCACGTACTGCTGACACAGCGCGGCAAACACTTGTCCACCCACTCTGGGCAAATTGCCTTTCCAGGCGGTAAAGTGGATGACAACGATGCCAGTGCACAAGCTGCCGCATTGCGCGAAGCGCACGAAGAAATTGGGCTGCCCCCCGAGCGCGTCCAGGTGATTGGTCAACTGCCAACCTACATCACCGGCAGCGCTTTCTGGGTGGAGCCTGTGGTAGCCCTGGTGCAGCCTGGCGAGGCCCTGACCCCCAACCCCGACGAAGTAGACGAGGTCTTTGAGGTGCCCTTGAGCTTTTTGATGAACCCAGCCCATCATCGACTGCACCGCATGGAATTCGAAGGCGTGATGCGCCAGTGGTACTCCATGCCCTACCTGCAACCTGCACACCCCCAGGCCATTGAGCGCTACATCTGGGGTGCAACAGCAGGTATGCTTCGTAATCTGTACCGTTTTTTGCAAGCCCCTTGCCATAGCCACAGCCAAAACAGCGCATGAGTTTCTTTGCCATATTGCTCGCCCTGATTGCCGAACAGATCCGGCCCCTCTCGCCCAGTCACGTATTGAGCCAACTCATGCGAGAGTGGATGCAATGGATGGCTCGTACCCTGGACACGGGTAGCCGCCGACAAGCCTGGCTCGCCTGGTGGCTGACGGTGTTGTTGCCTGCCCTGGTAGCCTGGGTTGTGCACAGCGCCTTGCTGCACACCTTGGGCTGGCTGGCAGCCATGGCCTGGAATGTGGCCCTGCTGTATGTCACTTTAGGATTTCGCCAATTCAGTCACCACTTCACCGACATTCGTGAAGCCCTGAACATGGGCGACGAACACAAAGCCCGCGAATTGCTGGCGCAGTGGCAACACGTAGATGTGGGGCAGATCTCGCGCAGCGAGATCATGCGTCATGTGATTGAGCAGTCCGTACTGGCAGCCCATCGCCATGTGTTTGGCGTGTTCTTCTGGTACAGCGTACTGGCCATTGTCGGCTTGGGGCCACTGGGTGCCGTCATTTACCGTCTGGCCGCCGCTTTGCCCCGCAGCTGGAGTCAGGACAATGCCACATTGCTGGACATTGCACGTCAGGCATGGCGCGTGATGGATTGGTTGCCTGCACGTGCCACAGCCCTGGGTTTTGCTGTGGTGGGTAATTTTGAAGAAGTCATGGATGGCTGGCGCTTCCATGCCCAGAAATTCCCGCAAGACAATGATGGTGTCGTCCTGGCTGCCACTTCGGGCGCCATCAATGTTCAGCTCGGCGGGGCCGACCTCAACGCCCACGCGCCAGACAAACAGGACAGCGCCAGCACCCCCGGCCGCCAAGTCACGCTGGCAGACTTTGCGCAAGTGGTGGGATTGGTCTGGCGCTCTGTGGTGATGTGGTTGGTGCTGCTCGCGCTGCTGAGCATGGCCAATTTGCTGGGCTGAAATGCTTACCAGCGCTGCAGGCTCAACTCCTCGAAGAGCTGCGCATAAATACGGTGGCGTCGCTCGCTGATACCCCCCTCCTGCTCGCCCCCCAAATGCGCCAGTACCGCACAGCCGGGCTCATGCAGGTGCGTACAGTTGTAGAACTTGCACTGCCCCAGATAGGTTCGGAAATCCGGCATGCATTGGGCCAACATGGTGGGCTCGATGTGGTGCAGACCAAACTCCTGAAATCCTGGGGAGTCGATCAAGGCGCCACGCTCAAGACCCACATTCAGCTCGGACACCCAATACCAGCGGGTGCTGGTCGTGGTGTGCTTGCCGGAGTTGAGCGCCTGAGAAATTTCACCTGTTTCGACTTGTGCCTCCGGTACCAGGCGATTGATCAAGGTGCTCTTGCCTGAACCCGATGGCCCCAGCACCAGGGTGTGGTGCCCCGCCAAAGCCTGCACCAATGCGGAAACACCATCATCAAGCACATCTGCAGTGCGCGGTGCCAGCCCCAATGGCAAAACCTGATATCCCATGCGTCGATACGGCGCCAACCGTTGCCAGGCGAGTTCAAAAGGCTCCCGTAAATCGCACTTGTTGAGCGCAATGATGGGCACGATGCGCTCAGCTTCAGCGGCCACCAAAGCACGCACCAACTGACTCTCGGAAAACTCGGGCTCTGCAGCCAACAAAATCAGCACCCGATCCAGATTGGCAGCAAAGGATTTGGTACGGATCTCGTCTTGCCGGTAGAAAAGGTTTCGACGCTCAAGCACCCCTTCAATGCTGGCTTCATCCCCTGTGGCCGTCCAGCTCACACGATCGCCGACCACAGCCTGGTTTTTCTTGCCACGTGGGTACGCAATCAAGCGCGATCCATCGTCCAGCTCAATCAGGCAATGCCGCCCGAAAGCACCGACTACCAAAGCCTGATGCAGGCTTGAAGCAGCAGTATGTTGTTGCGAAGAACGCTTGGCCACCGTGACCTCAAGCTGCCTGCATTCGCGCCAGCCGCTCACTGGCTGGTGGATGCGAATAATAAAACCGTACGTACAGCGGGTCTGGCGTCAGGGTTGATGCATTGTCCTGATACAGCTTGAGCAAGGCACTGGCCAGGTCAGCGGCGGGCGCTTGGGAGACGGCATAAGCATCAGCCTCGAATTCCTGCTGGCGCGAACGCCACGACAGCAGCGGCGATGCAAAAAATGTCACCAAGGGCACCACCAACATGAACAGCACAAAGGCCAAGGCATCGTTGCCACCTTCCAGACTGGGCGAGACCCCCAGCCCGGTGTAGAACCACACCTGCTGCGCCAGCCAACCCAGCAGCGCCAAGCCCAGCAGGCTTGTGACCCAGGATGTCAACATCATTTTCACGATGTGTTTGTGCTTGAAGTGTCCCAGTTCGTGAGCCAGCACCGCTTCCATTTCTGGCGTGCTCAACTGCTTGAGCAAGGTGTCAAAAAACACCACCCGCTTGCTGGCCCCAAAACCCGTGAAAAACGCATTCGAATGCGCCGAGCGACGACTACCGTCCATCACGAAAAAACCCTTTGCGGTGAAGCCGGATCGCGCCATCAGTGCCTGAACACGCGCTTTCAAGGTCTCATCTTCCAGAGGCGAAAACTTGTTGAAAAGCGGCATGATCACATTCGGCGCAATCGCCATCAGTACCAGCTGCCACAGCACCAACGCCGCCCAGGCCCACAGCCACCAGAGGCTGCCCCCAGCCTGCATCAACCACAGCACCAAGGCCAGCAAAGGCACGCCCAGCAGCCCACCAAGCAAGATGCCCTTGGCCAAGTCATTGAACCACAGTGCAGGGGTCATCTTGTTGAACCCGAAGCGCTGTTCGACCCCGAAAGTCTGTACCCATGACAAAGGCAGGGACAGCACCCCGCCAATCAGGGCAAAACACAGCACCAGCATCACCTGTTGCATCAACCCCGGGGCCACCCAACTCTGCACCAGCGACTGCAAGGCCTGTAAGCCCCCCAGCAGCGTCCAGCCCAGCACCAACAATCCTTCCAGCAAAATGCCCCACTGCGCCAAACGCGCCTTGGCCAGGGTGTAGTCCGCAGCTTTTTGATGGTCAGCCAAACTGATGGTGCCCACATACGCCTGCGGCACCTGCATCCGATGCGCAGCCACGTGCCTCACCTGACGAGCATTGAGCCAAAGTTTGAGCACCACATGGAGCACCAGCACCACAGCCAGCGCCACCGTCAAGGACAGGGAAGGATTCATGAGCGAAATTGTAAAAGCCCCGACTGTACAGTTTTGATCGGCGACAATCAGCAGATGTCTGAAGTCAATGCCTCCCCCGCCCCCCAAACCCTGGCCAAGTCGGACCAGAACCTGGTCTGGATCGACTGTGAGATGACCGGGCTGGATCCTGAAAAAGAGCGTCTGCTGGAAATCGCCGTCATCATCACCGGTCCTCAGCTGACGCCGCGCATTGAAGGTCCAGTGCTGGTGATTCACCAAAGCGACGAACTGCTGGGTAAGATGGATGCCTGGAACAAGGGCACCCACGGCAGAAGCGGCCTGATCGACAAGGTCAAAGCCTCCACGCTCTCGGAGGCAGAGGCCGAGGAACAGATCCTGGCCTTCATCAAGAAATACGTCTCCAAGAGCGCTTCGCCCCTGTGTGGCAACACCATCAGCCAGGACCGGCGCTTTCTGGTCAAGTACATGCCCAAGCTCGAAGCGTATTTCCACTACCGCAACCTGGACGTGAGCACGCTCAAGGAGCTCTCGCGCCGCTGGAAGCCCGAGGTGTACTCAGCCTTCAAAAAGAAGCAGCGGCACACCGCGCTGGCCGATGTGCACGAATCCATTGACGAACTGGAACACTACCGCGAACACTTCATTCGCTTGTGATTCAGGGAAAACCCTGCACAATTTTTCATTCCGTGCGATAATCGCGCCATCGCCACCATTAAGCGGTGGCGTTTTTCTTGCATCTCCCCTCATGCCTTGGCCCCTGGACCTGAGTCCGAAATAGGCCACTCTCCCGAAACCGGAACCTGCGTTCCGCGTCCCTGGCGAGCACCGTTTGAAGGTTGATGTCTTTTTCAACCTGACGGTGCCTGCGGCTGCCTGCTGCAGTGCCGTGCGAGTGATTTTCATGACTGAACAACTGAACGACCTGCAGGCCGAACTGTCGCCTGCGCAAGACCTTTCCATCGACACGACCGAAATGGTCAATACCGCCGAAACCCCTGAAGTGGTCGAGTCCAACGAGCCCAATGGCTTTGTCCAGCTCGGCCTGGCCGACGAACTCGTCAAGGCCGTGGCCGACCTGGGCTACACCCAGCCGACCGCGGTGCAATCGCGCACCATCCCGCTGGCCTTGCCCGCCGACGATGAAGAGCACCACGGCTACAACGACCTGATGGTCTCCAGCCAGACCGGCAGCGGCAAGACCGCCGCCTTCCTGCTGCCCGTGTTGCACACCCTGATCCAGCAACAAGCTGCTGCGGACGCAAAAGCCAAGGCTGACTTCGACCAGGCTTGTGCCGACGCTGTCGCACGCGGCGAAGAGCCGCCCAAACGCGCCCGTCGCAAAGACCCGACCAACCCGCGCAACTTCAAGGCCGCCGTGCCTGGCGCCCTGGTGTTGTGCCCCACGCGCGAGCTGGCCCAACAGGTGGCGCACGACGCCATCGAACTGGTCAAGCACTGCAAAGGCCTGCGTATTGCCAACGTGGTTGGCGGCATCCCCTACCAGCTGCAAATTGCCAAACTGCAGAACGCCAACCTGGTCGTGGCCACGCCGGGCCGCCTGCTGGACCTGCAGCGCTCCATGCAGATCAAACTCAATGAAGTGCAGTTCCTGGTAGTTGACGAAGCCGACCGCATGCTGGATTTGGGCTTCTCCGACGACCTGGCCGAGATCAACGCCCTGACAGCCCAGCGCCGTCAGACCATGATGTTCAGCGCCACCTTTGCGCCGCGCATCCAGCAGCTGGCCATGCGCGTGATGCACGACGGCGGCTCGGGCGTGCACAAGGTTCAGATCGACAGCCCACAGGAAAAGCATGCCAACATCAAGCAGGTGCTGTTCTGGGCCGACAACGCCGAACACAAGCGCCAGCTGCTCGACCACTGGCTGCGCGACGCGAGTATCGACCAGGCCATCGTCTTCGCCAGCACCCAGATCGAGTGTGACGGCCTGGCCACCGAACTGCAGCAGGCCGGCTTTGCCGCCGTGGCTCTGCACGGCGCCCTGAGCCAGGGTCTGCGCAACCGCCGCCTGATGGCTCTGCGCAACGGCCAAGTGCAAATCCTGGTGGCCACCGACGTGGCAGCACGCGGCATTGACGTGCCCACCATCACCCACGTCTTCAACTTCGGCCTGCCGATGAAGGCCGAGGACTACACCCACCGCATCGGCCGCACTGGCCGCGCAGGCCGCTCCGGCCTGGCCGTGACCTTTGCCGAAATCCGCGACCGCCGCAAGATCGGCGACATCGAGTTCTACACCAAACAACCCTTCAAGGCCGAAGTCATCCCGGGCCTGGAGCCCAAGCAGCGCTTTGACTACCCCGCACGCAAGAGTTTTGGCGGCAAGGGTGGCAAAGGTGGCCGCAGCGATCGTGGCGAACGCGGCTTTGGCGGACAAGCCAAGGGCTGGGGTAACCGCGGCGAAAATCGTTCTGAAGGCCATGGCCGTGGCGGCGATTTCCGTGGTGGTAACGACTTCCGTGGTGGCGAGCGATTCGAACCCCGCTTTGACCCGCGCAAGGACGGCGGCCGCCAAGACAACCGTTTCCAGAACGACCACCCCCAAGGCGAGCGTTTCGAACGCCGCGATGACCGCGCCCCGCGCAGCTTCGACAAGCCGCAACACGCTCCGCGTACCCAAGCCCGCGCAGGTGGCAACGACCGCTTTGACCGCGCGCCACGCGGCCCCAAGCTGGTCGGTGGTGGCTTCAAGCCCCACGCGCCCAAGCGCCGGGGTTAATCAAAACACATCCACCTCGCCAGGCGCTTGATGCGCCCATGGCATGAACAAGGGGGATGGGGTGACGACGATTTCTGCGCTTCGGCGCAGCATGAGGAGTTGCCCCATCCCCCTTGTTCATGTCTCCTTAGGGGCAACAAGCGCCCAAAGAAAAACCGCCCGGGTTTGCACCACGGGCGGTTTTCTTTTGTGCTGAATCAGGATTACTGGGCAGCCACAGCAGCTTTGCGCTGGGGCAGCTTTTCCTTGATACGAGCCGACTTACCGCTGCGCTCACGCAGGTAGTACAGCTTGGCACGACGCACGTCACCACGACGCTTGACTTCGATGCTGGCGATCAAGGGGCTGTAGGTCTGGAACGTACGTTCCACGCCTTCGCCACTGGAGATCTTGCGCACGGTGAAGCCACTGTTGAGGCCACGGTTGCGCTTGGCGATCACCACACCTTCGTAAGCCTGAACACGCTTGCGGGTACCTTCAACCACGTTCACGTTCACGATCACGGTATCGCCAGGGGCGAACTCGGGGATGGTCTTGCCAAGGCGAGCAATTTCTTCTTGCTCGAGGGTCTGGATCAGGTTCATGTTGAACTCCAAATTCTCTCGTTCATGCCCGCTGCACTAGGGGCGTTCCTGGCGCTCTTGTTCAAGAGACTGTCAGCTGCAACACGTGTAGCAGCAAACCGGACCGCGGCGGGTAGAGGACCGAAAAGCTTTGGATTATAGCTTTTTTCAGTCCTGACAAGAACTTGGCGCCCCCATATCGGCCAGGAACCGTTCATCCTCGCGACTCAAGCCCCCGTTGGCACGCGCCTGCTGCAAAAGCTCGGGACGATGCATGGCGGTCAGCTGCAGGCTTTGCTCACGCCGCCAGCGCTCAATCCTTGCATGGTGTCCGGACAACAAAGCCTCAGGCACCGGTTCTCCCTGCCAGACCTCGGGTCGGGTGTAGTGCGGGCTGTCGAGCAAGCCGTTAAGCGCCGGATTAAAACTGTCAAGCTGGTGGCTGCCTTCGTCGTTAAGTACGCCGGGCTGCAATCTGGTGACCGCATCAAGCAGGGCCAAGGCGGCAATCTCGCCACCTGAGAGCACAAAGTCCCCCAGGCTGATCTGGTGAGTCACGTAACGGTCAACAAAGCGCTGGTCCACCCCTTCATATCGGCCACACAGCAAGATAGCGCCAGGACTGTCAGCCCAGCCCTGCACAGCGGTATGGTTGAGGGTCCGGCCAATCGGAGAGAACAACACCAACGGTGCGGGCTCAGCCTCAGCGCGCTCGCTGCGGATGACCTGCAGACACTTCTCCAGTGGCTCTGCCAACATGACCATGCCCGGCCCACCCCCAAAGGGACGGTCGTCCACCCTGCGGTAATTACCCTCGGCAAAGTCGCGCGGGTTCCACAGGCGAACGTCCACCTGCCGGGTCTCAAAGGCTCGGCGTGTGACGCCCGCCTTCAAAAACGGCTCGAACAGTTCAGGAAACAAGGTGATGACGTCAAAGCGCATGGTGCGCGCCGCCCATCAATAATCGGGCTGCCAGTCCACGGTGATGCACCGTGCCGGCAGATCCACCTTGTCGACAAAAGCATCGACGAACGGAATCATCCGCTCGACCTTTTTGCCAGCTTCTTCTGCGTGCAAGACCAGTACCGTTTGCGGGCCTGTGGCCAGCAAATCGTGCACAACCCCCAGGCTCACGCCTTCGCGATTGGTCACCTGCAAGCCCATCAAATCGACCCAGTAGTACTCGCCGTCTTCGGGGGTGGGGAAACTTGAACGCGACACAAACACCCGAGCACCCTTGAGCGCCTCGGCACTGTTGCGGTCGGCAATGTCCTGCCCGCAAGCGACGATGCTGTCGGAGTGCGCTTTGACATCCTTGAGCTTGAGCAGCAAAGGCTCAACCCAGGAGACTTCAGTACCCGTTGAGGCCGCAGCAGCCACACGCGCGGGCCGAGCCTGCTGACGCTCGGGCGGCAGCAAATACCAGCGTTTGGAAGAAAAAAGCGCCTCTGGCGAGGCGCTGTGGGGCAAGACCTTGAACCAGCCTTTGATGCCCCAGGCATCGAGAATGCGCCCGACCTCGACAGCGTCAGCCGGCAATTCGGCCGCTTCGAGTGGTGGGCGCATCAGACGCTGGCCAATCAGGCGGCAGCCTTGGCGGCTTGCTTGATCAGGCGATCCACGGTGGGAGAAGCCTGGGCGCCAACGCTCTTCCAGTAGGTCAGGCGGTCCATAGCGATGCGCAGACCTTCTTCACTGCCTTTGGCGTTGGGGTTGTAGAAACCGAGGCGCTCAATGAAGCTGCCATCGCGACGAACGCGCTTGTCGGCCACAACGATGTTGTAGAAAGGGCGGGCTTTGGAGCCGCCACGGCTCATACGGATAACGACCATGATTTTGAATCCTTGGGTGGGTCTGGCGCTGCTTTGCAACATGAAGGCAGCATCCAAAAAATCTTCAGCGTTTGAGACACGCAACTGGCCACCCGGCCAGTGACACACTGAAAAGCCTTGGATTATAGCCTTTTAAGCCCGGGCACGCAGCCCAAGGCACGATAATGGACACATGAAAAGCAAGACCCTCTCCACCTGGCTCACGTTCTTTGGCGGTCCTTTGGGCCTGCATCGCTTCTATCTTTACGGTTTTGGCGATTGGCTGGGGTGGCTGCTACCCGTGCCCACGGCGCTTGGTCTGTACGGCATTGGCCGCGTCCAGGACTTTGGCGTGGACGACATGATGAGTTGGTGGCTTATCCCTTTGTTGGGCTTCAATATTGCTGCCTGCGCGCTCAATGCCATCATTTATGGCCTCATGCCAACGGAAAAATGGAATGCCCGGTTCAACCCGCAACACCCCTCTGACCACCAGGCCGGCCAAACCAGCTGGTTCACCATTGGTGGCGTGGCTGTGGCCCTGCTGATCGGTACAACGATCCTGATGTCCAGTCTGGTCTTCAGTTTCCAGCGCTACTTTGAATACCAAATCGAAGCGGCAAGACTGATCAGTCAATAAGACTGACCATGCCGTTCAGCCGAACACCTCAGCCTGGGCCAGTAGCAGGCCAGCCTGATCCTTCGCAGACAGTTGCGGCTCAAGGCCTGCAGGCCAGGTGATACCGATGGCTGGATCGTTCCAGGCGATGCAGCGCTCATATGCCGGGGCGTAGTAATCAGTGGTTTTGTACAGGAAATCAGCCGACTCGCTCAGCACCACAAAGCCGTGTGCAAACCCCGGTGGAACCCACATCTGACGGTGGCTCTCTTCACTCAGTTCGCATGAGACCCATTGGCCGAAGGTGGGGGAAGATTTACGAATGTCCACCGCCACATCAAACACTGCTCCACGCACCACACGCACCAATTTGCCTTGTGCTTGCTGGAGCTGGTAATGCAAGCCCCGCAAGACGCCTTTAGCACTGCGGCTGTGGTTGTCCTGCACAAAGTTGACTTGAAGGCCTGTGGCCTTGGCAAAATCCTGCGCGTTGAAACTTTCAAAAAAGAAACCACGACTGTCCCCAAACACCTTGGGCTCGAGAATCAGGACATCTGGGATAGCAGTGGGCGTGACGGTATAGGGCATGCTTAATGGGGTCTAACCCCGATTATTTTCAGGTTATTTGAGCAAGTTCAGCAGATACTGGCCATAGCCATTCTTGGCCAGCGGCGCTGCGAGCTTTTGGATGGCCTGGGCATCAATCCATTTTTGGGCGAAGGCAATTTCTTCTGGACAGGCCACCATCAGGCCTTGGCGTTTTTGCAAGGTAGCAATGAAGCCTGCTGCTTCGTGCAGGCTGTCGTGCGTCCCCGTGTCCAGCCAGGCGTAGCCCCGGCCCATGATCTCGACGTTGAGTTGCCCCATTTCAAGATAGCGCTTGTTGACGTCGGTGATCTCCAGCTCGCCTCGGGGCGAGGGTTGAATGTCCGCCGCAATGTCGCACACCTGCTGGTCGTAAAAGTACAGGCCGGTGACGGCGTAATTGCTTTTGGGTTGCTTTGGTTTTTCTTCAATGCTCAGCGCGCGTTGTTGGGCGTCAAACTCCACCACACCGTAGCGCTCGGGGTCTTGTACATGGTAGGCAAACACGCTGGCACCGTCCGTTTTGCGGTTTGCACTGTCCAGCAGCTTGACAAGGTCGTGGCCATAAAAAATGTTGTCCCCCAGCACCAGTGCACTGGGATTGTTCCCGACAAAATCGCGGCCAATGATGAAGGCCTGCGCCAGCCCATCCGGACTGGGCTGCACGGCGTACTGAATGTTCATGCCCCACTGGCTGCCATCGCCAAGCAAATGCTCAAAACGTGGCGTGTCGTGTGGGGTGCTGATGAGCAGCACATCTCGAATGCCCGCCAACATCAGCGTGGTGAGCGGGTAATACACCATGGGCTTGTCGTACACCGGCATGAGCTGCTTGCTCACAGCTTGTGTCACAGGGTACAACCGGGTGCCCGAGCCACCGGCGAGGATGATGCCTTTGCGTTGCGTCATAGATGTGCTTTCAGATCAGCGCGAGCATAGCGCATGAAGCCACACCAGCTGCAAACAAAAGGGCCGCAGTCAATGCGGCCCCTTCGTGGATCTGGCGCTCCCGGCAAAGGTCTCGCTCAGAAGATGTACAGGCTGAGTCCGTAAGCCACACCCGCCACAAAGGCACTGGCGGGAATCGTCAGAACCCAGGCCCAGATGATGTTGCCGGCCACCCCCCAACGCACGGCACTGGCGCGCTGCGTCGAGCCCACACCGACAATGGCGCCTGTAATAGTGTGGGTGGTGGACACCGGAATGCCCAAAGCAGTTGCCAGGAACAGCGTCATGGCTCCCCCTGTTTCGGCACAGAAGCCTCCCACAGGTTTGAGTTTGGTGATTTTCTGCCCCATGGTTTTGACAATGCGCCAACCTCCGAACATGGTGCCCAGGCCAATGGCCATATAGCAACTGATGATGACCCAGGTCGGGGGGGTCTTGTCAGCTGCTGTGGCATAGCCAGTGGCGATCAACATCATCCAGATGATGCCGATGGTCTTTTGGGCGTCATTGCCGCCATGGCCCAGGCTGTAGGCTCCGGCAGAAACCAGCTGCAGACGACGGAACCATTTATCCACCTTGAGTGGTCGGGTCCGCCTAAAGATGTTGGCCACCAACACCATCATGAGCGAACCGAGCAAGTAACCCAGCAAGGGCGAAACAAAGATGAACAGCACTGTCTTGAGGATGCCCGAAGACAGCAAGGCGCCCGTGCCGGCCTTGGCAATGACCGCCCCTACAATGCCGCCAATCAGTGCGTGCGAGGAGCTGCTGGGAATCCCGTAATACCAGGTGATCACGTTCCAGGTGATGGCTCCTGTCAAGGCGCCAAAAACCACGTTCACATCCACCACACCCGGCTGAACAATCCCTTTACCTACCGTGGCAGCCACGCTGAGATGGAAGATGAAAATGGCCACAAAGTTGAAAAAAGCCGCAAACACAACGGCTTGAGAGGGCTTGAGCACGCCTGTGGATACGACGGTGGCAATCGAGTTGGCTGCATCATGAAACCCGTTCATGAAGTCAAACAACAGCGCCAGCACGACCAGCAGCAAGACGATCCAGAAAGCAGATTGCACGGTTTCCATCGCGCGGCCTCGCCCGGATCAGGAGTTTTCGAGGACGATGCCCTCGATCTGGTTGGCCACATCCTCGCACTTGTCGGTGATGGTCTCCAGCAATTCGTAAATCGCCTTGAGCTTGATGATTTCGCGCACATCGGGCTCATCACGGAAAAGTTTGCTCATGGCGCTGCGCAACACACGGTCAGCATCAGACTCCAGACGGTCGATTTCCTCACAGGTCTTGAGCGCTGCTTCTGCCACCGCAGGCTCACCAATACGGGCCAGCAACTTGACGGCATCCTGCAAACGCTCGCAGGATTTGACGGACAGGTCGGTCAAGCGCGAGATTTCCTCGGTCATGTGCTTGATGTCGTACAGGGCCATGGTTTCGGCCGAATCCTGGATGAGGTCAGCCACGTCGTCCATCATGTTGATGAGAGCATGAATTTGCTCGCGGTCAATCGGGGTGATGAACGTGGTGTGCAGCAGTCGGTTGACTTCCTGCGTCACGCGATCGGCGGCGTGCTCGGCATTGTCCACATCTCGGTTGTATTTTTCGCGTAGGTGCGCATCCGGGTAATTGGCCACCAGGTTGGCAAAAGCACGTGCGGCTTCGACCACACGGTCCGCATGCTGATTGAAAAGATGGAAAAAATTGCCCTCTTTGGGCAGCAGCTTGGCAAACAACATACGGTACTCCTGACTGTTCGAGTGACACAGGGATTTCAGATCTGTGACTCTTTTATGACAGCGCGAATTTTAACCGTTCGTTACCCAGGGCTCCAACTTTTCGATGCGCTGGTTTTTGACGGCCTGCAACTGCGCACCAGATACCTGCTCTGGCGCAATTTGCGCAAGGGGAACCAACACAAAAGCACGCTCGTGCATTCGAGGATGCGGTACGGTCAAGTCGGGGCTGGCAATACTGCCATGCCCGTACAGCAAGAGGTCCAGATCCAGCGTACGGGGCGCGTTGCGGTAGGGGCGTTCCCGCCCCGCCTGCAGCTCCAGGGCCAGCAGGCTGCGCAGCAACGCGGGTGCAGACAAAGTGGTGTCAATGGCGACGACGGCATTGATAAAGTCAGGGCCTTGCGCCTCGTGGGGAGCCGTGCGATAAAGATCGGACACTGCAGAAATCTGCACACTTGGCCACTGCGCCATCTGCGCAACCGCCCAGCGCAGGGTTTGCGCAGCCAGCCCCAAATTAGCACCCAGACCAATGTAGCTGGTCACTGGCTGGTGGGCAGACAATTCAGACGCCCTCGCCAGCACCGCCCTCACCGGTTCCCGCTGCAGGCTTGCGGCGACGGCGGCGACGCTTCTTGGCTGGCGCAGACTCGCCCTGTTCGTCCATCGCTTCCGATGGCACCTGCACAGCTGCATTGTCCTGTTGAGGCTTGCTCGGCCGGCGGGCACGGGTTTTAGGTCTGGCCTGCTGCTGCGAGCGGGCCTGCTCAACCAAATCGGCCCGGGCTTGCTCATCAGCCATGCTGAACTCCTGCCACCAGTCGGCCAGCTCTTCGGGCAACTCCCCGACATCGGCACGCAAGCGCAAGAAGTCAAAACCAGCCCGGAAGCGGGCTTGCTCTACCAAGCTGTACACCGAACTGGCCGTGCGTTTTTCAAAGCGCGGTTGCATCATCCAGATTTCGCGCATGTCGGCGCCGAGCTTGCCGCGACCGGAAACATCGCCAATGCGGGTGTCAAACACTTCATCAATGGCCCCTTGCAAGGCCGGGAAGGGGTGCTCCTTTTGAGCCAGACGCGCTTGCCACACCTGGCGCACGTCTTGCCAGAGTACACAGGCGAGCAAGAAGCTCGGGGCCACTGGCTTGCCTTCCCCGACGCGGCGATCCGTATCAGCCAAGGCGGCTCGAACAAATTCAGTCTGGGCGCGCTCGACCACGATGTCCAGCAAGGGATAGATGCCTTTGGCCAGGCCCAGGGTTTGCAGCTGCTCAATGGAAGCCAGGGCATGCCCGGTTTGCAAAAGCTTGAGCATTTCATCGAACAAACGACTTTGGGGCACATCGGCCAGCAACTTCTTCATGCTGGCCAAGGGCTTGGCGGAGCGCGCCTCGATCTTGAAGCCCAAAGGGCTGAGCTTGGCCGCAAAACGCACGGCGCGAATGATGCGCACCGGGTCTTCACGGTAACGCGATTGCGGCTCGCCAATCATGCGCAGAACACGCTTTTGGGCATCGGCTATGCCGCCGTGGTAGTCCACCACGATTTGCGTTTGCGGGTCGTAGTACATGGCATTGACCGTGAAGTCCCGGCGCGTGGCGTCTTCGTCCTGCGGGCCCCAAACGTTGTCACGCAGCACGCGACCGCTGGCGTCTACGGCGTGCTTGACGCCTTCCAGAGCGCGCTTGCTGGTCTTTTCATTACCTTTGACTTGCTCGGCTGCACTGTTGTCCAGGTAGGCACGGAAGGTTGAAACCTCGATCACTTCATGCTCGCGCCCGCGGCCAAAGACCACGTGCACGATACGAAAGCGTCGACCGATGATGAAGGCTCGACGAAACAAGGCCTTGACCTGTTCAGGAGTGGCGTTGGTCGCCACATCAAAATCCTTGGGGCGCAGGCCCACCAGCAAGTCGCGCACCGCACCGCCCACCACATAGGCCTCGTAACCGGCCTGGTGAAGGGTGCGCACCACAGTGATGGCGCGTTCGTCCACCAGATCAGGGTTGATACCGTGCACCGAGACGGGCACCTCTTGACGACGTCCGAAATTCGGACGATCTGCCGCTGGCTTACCCAGCAATTTATGGATGATTTTTTTGATCATTGTTCAAACAATTCCAGAACGCGCCAGCCACGGGCCAGGGCAATGTCACGCAAGCGTGTGTCAGGGTTGGTGGCTACGGGGTGTTGTGCACGCTCAAGCAACGGCAGGTCGTTGGGAGAGTCCGAGTAAAAGCTCATCTCCACATCGGACCACTTCAAACCACGGGTGCTGAGCCACTGCTCAACACGCTGCACCTTGCCTTCGCGAAACGAGGGTGTGCCTTTGATCTCGCCGGTGATCCAGCCGCTGGCGTCCCGTTCCAGTTCCACCGCAATGAGCTCGCTCACGCCAAAGGCCTGCGCGATAGGACGGGTCACGAATTCGTTGGTGGCCGTCACGATCATGACCGTATCACCCGCCTGCTGATGCTTTTGCACAAGCTCCAGCGCAGAGGATCGGATGTTGGGCGTAATGACTTCATGCATGTAGCGGGCATGGGCCTGCTCAGCAGCTTGCGCACCTTGCAGGCGCACAGCCTGCGTTGCAAAGCGCACATAGTCGTGAATATCGAGCGTACCCGCTTGATAGTGAGCGTAAAACTCGTCATTGCGTTGCTTGAAGTTGCTGGCATCCGTCCAGCCCAAAGTGATGGTGAATTCGCCCCAGGAGTAATCGGAATCAATGGGCAAGAGTGTGTGGTCCAGATCAAAGAGGGCCAGTTTCATTCGTTTTCCAGCATGGATTTAAGCAAGGGGATGGTGATGGCCCGACGGGTTTGCAAGGCGTACTGGTCCAGATTGTCGAGCAGTTGCATGAGGCTGGAGAGATCACGCGAGAAACGGTTAAGCATATAGGACATCACCTCGTCGCTTAAAAACAGTCCTCGCGCATCAGCCGCCTGACGCAACACAGCGCGTCGCGCATCGTCGTCGGGCACCTGCAAGCCATAGACATGGCCCCAGCCCAGGCGGGTGCGCAAATCGTCGCGCAACAGCAACTGCATGGGCGTCACCAAGCCTGCAGCCAACACCCAGCGGGCATCGCCACTGCGGGGGGTGAGTGCGTTGACAAACCAGTTGAAGGCCATGTGCTGCTGCTCGGCGTCGAACAGGTGAACATCGTCGAGGATGACGACACGCCAGTCTTCGTCAAACTCGGGCGGATGGCGCATATGGGCATCCATCCAGCCTACAGCCACGCCGTGCTCACGTAAAGACAGGTACACCGCCCGCAGCAAATGGGTTTTGCCACTACCCTCCCCACCCCAAAGGTAGGTGGGCACAGGCGCACGAGCGCCATCTTGCGTCCACAGGCGCAAGTGGTTCAGCGCTGCCTCGTTACCTACGGGGACAAAGTTATCCAGCGAAGGCTCGGGCGCCAACCCAATGTCCAGTGCGATTTGCCTCACGCATCACCTTCTGGTGTGGCGCGATACAAGGGACTTTCAAGGTAGCGGGCACGCAGGTGGCGCAAAGCCACGAGCAGCACTGCGCTGACGGGCAGGGCCACCAGCACACCGACAAAACCCAGCACCTGTCCAAAAGCAAGCAAGGCAAAAATCACGGCCAGTGGGTGCAGGCCTACACGCTCGCCTACCAGGCGAGGGGTGAGGAAAAAGCTTTCGATCAACTGCCCGCTGCCATACACCACGGCAACCATGGTCAGCGCATCCGCCACAGGCATTTGCAGCACACCTGCCATCAGCGCCAACAGCAAGCCAACACCGAAGCCCAAATACGGCACAAACATGGCCAGGCCGGTGAACACGCCGATGGGCCAGGCCAGATCCAGGCCGAACAGGCGCAGACCCAAGGCGTAGTACAGCGCCAGCAACAACATCACCGAAGATTGACCACGCAGGTATTGACCCAGCACTTCATCCACTTCATCGAGAAGGCCGTCCAGCGTTGGGCGCCAAGCCGGGGGAACAAGCGCATGCACCTGCTCGGACAGCCGATCCCAGTCCTTGAGCAGGAAAAACAGGGCCACGGGGACCAGCACGACATGCCCCAAAACGGCCATGGCCGCGCTACCGCCCACCTTGAGCGAGGACAGCAAGGGCTTGAGCCAATCTTCGCGGTTATCGCTCAAGTAAGAAAGCAATTGCGCCTGAATCTGGGCAAAGTCCGGCACACCTGGCAGCCCCCATTGAGCAAGCAAGCGCTCGAGGGCTGCGCCCATGCGCTCAACAATCAGAGGCAGTTGTTGCTGAATCAAGGGCAACTCCTTGAGCAGCACCGGCACCAGCAGCATGAACAGCCCCAGCAGAGCCAGCAAAGCCGCACACTCCACAAGCACTGCTGCCAGCCAGCGGGGCAGCCCCACGCTTTGCAGTTTTTTCACCAGTGGCTGCAAGGCGTAAGCCAGCACCGCAGCCACCACAAAAGGAGAAAGAACAGGCGCCAACACCCACACCAGCAGCGCAGCCACTGCAGCCAGGCCAGCCCAGGCCAGCCAGCGAGCAAATGAAGGATTGGAGGTCATGGATGTGGAGTTTGTATAAAAAGCCGGGCGCCTGGCCAAGTCGTTTTGGGTAAACCCTTAAAATTGAAGCTGATTTTAGTCTGCCCACCGTTTATCGGGCCCCATCGACCCTGATTAGACCTGCTCCCGTGCAGGCCCCCTCATGAGCCAAACACCTCTCTCCTACAAAGACGCCGGCGTGGACATCGTTGCCGGTGACGAACTGGTCGAACGCATCAAACCCCTGGCCAAGAAAACCATGCGCGAAGGCGTGCTGGCCGGTATCGGCGGTTTTGGCGCCTTGTTTGAAGTTCCCAAGCGTTACAAAGAACCCGTGCTGGTGAGCGGCACCGATGGCGTAGGCACCAAGCTCAAGCTGGCTTTTGAATGGAACATGCACGACACTGTCGGCATCGACCTGGTAGCGATGAGCGTGAACGACGTGCTGGTGCAAGGCGCAGAGCCCCTGTTCTTCTTGGACTACTTCGCCTGCGGCAAGCTCGATGTGGACACCGCCGCCGCCGTGGTCGGCGGCATAGCCAAAGGCTGCGAACTCTCGGGCTGCGCCCTGATCGGCGGCGAAACCGCCGAAATGCCGGGCATGTACCCCGCTGGTGAATACGACCTGGCTGGTTTTGCCGTCGGTGCCGTCGAAAAGAGCAAGATCCTGACTGGCCAGAATGTTCAGGCTGGTGACGTGGTCCTGGGCCTGGCTTCTGCAGGCGTGCACTCCAATGGCTTTTCGCTGGTGCGCAAGTGCATTGAGCGTGCCGGCGCCAACGCGCCAGCCACACTGGATGACAAGCCCTTCAAGCAAGCCATCATGGAGCCCACCCGCCTGTATGTGAAAAACGTGCTGGCTGCGCTGGCTGCTCACCCGATCAAAGCCCTGGCCCACATCACCGGTGGTGGCCTGCTCGAAAACATCCCCCGCGTACTGCCCGACGGCCTGGCCGCCCACCTGCAAAAAGGCAGCTGGCCCCAGACCGAGCTATTTGCCTGGCTGCAAAAGACCGCCGGCATTGACGACATCGAGATGAACCGGACCTTCAACAACGGCATCGGCATGGTGGTGGTCATCGCTGCCGAGCAGGCGCAGGCCTGCGCTGCCACACTGCGTGCAGCTGGTGAGACGGTGTACACCATCGGCAAGATTGCCCCGCAAGGCGACGGCGCTCAAGTGGTCGTTGCCTGAAGCACCCCAGAGACTTATCGCCCTGCGGCCCCCGCCAATTCCTTGATGCGGGCCTGCAGCGCACTTTGATCTGCAGCCAAAGGCTCGGCATCCAGGTAGGCCTGCAAATCTGCCAAGGCCTGACCAGCATGCCCCAGTTCAGCGTGCACCAGACCACGGTCGCGGCGCTCGGACCAGGCTTCGGGCCAGAGCACAAGAACGCGGTCCAGCACGGCCAAGCAAGCTGGCCAGTCTTGCTGGGTCTGGTAAATCTCTTTGAGGTTGCGCAGCATGCGCGTGAGCACATCGCGTGGCGGGCAGCTTTGCAGGTACAGGCCCAGCGGGGTTTCACCCTCGTCCAGATCGGGCTTGAGCATTTGATCTTCTTCGTCACGGAAGGGCTCAAGGCGCTCGGACAGATGGTCAATGCCCAGGGACTCGCCAGTGGCAGGATCGAGCACCACCAAACCGCTGTCGAGCGCTACCTTGACCAGAAAGTGTCCCGGAAAAGCAATGCCGTGGGCACGCAAGCCCAGCTCCTGCGCCATTTCCAGCCAAATCACGGCCAGTGACACAGGAATGCCCCGGCGGGTGCGCAACACCTCGTGCACATAACTGTTGCGGGGCGCGTAATAGTCGTTGGCGTTGAGGCCAAAACCCATGTCCTTGTAGAACACGTGGTTGAGCACAGCCAGACGGGTCAAGTCATCAGCAGAGCTGATCATGCGGCTGCGCACACGATCGACCATGCGCTCAACCTCCTCCAGCACCGCCTCGACATCCAGCTCGGGTTCATCCACCTGGGCAATGCTGGCAGCTGCCTCGAGTAAAGGGAAATGCTCGTCACTGCCCACCAGCGATGCGAAGTAGTCCAGTGGCGTTGGATTTTTGTCAAAGTTGGGCATGTTCATGATGGATCACCTGTCAACATCACCGGCGGACAAACGCTTGACGACGCACACCCAAGAGCCACAGAACAGAAAAGTACACCAGCGCACTGACCAGCAACACCCCCAGCATTGCGCCCAAGCGCTGCAAGGGTTGTGCCTTGAGTTGTACCCAGTCCAGCGCGTGCGCCGCCCACCAGAGCCACACACCCAGTGCGGCAGTCGCCGCCGTCACCTGCAGCGAAAACCGCAACCAGCCCGCTTGCGGCGTGTAGCGTTTTTGCCTCAGCAGTCCAGCCAGCAGCCAGGCCGCATTGATGAGTGCGCCCACACCAATGGACAAGGCCAGCCCTGCATGCGCCAGCCAAGGCACAAACAGCAGGTTCAGGCATTGGGTCAGCACCAGCACAACCATGGCAATACGCACCGGGGTGCGAATGTCCTGGCTGGCGTAGTAGCCTGGCGCCAGCACCTTGATGGCCACCAGTCCGATCAGTCCGAAGCCGTAGCCCATCAGGGCCAGAGTGGTTTGCTGCACATCCACCGCCGTGAACGCACCATAGTGGTAGAGCACCGACACCAGCGGCTTGGCAAACACCATCAAAGCCAATGCGCAAGGCAAGGCCAGCAGCAGCACCAATCGCAGCCCCCAGTCCAGCATGGCGCTGTAGGACAGTACATCCCCTTTGGCCCGCGCAGCCGCCAGTTGCGGCATCAGCACCACCCCCAGGGCGACCCCCAGCAAGGCGGTTGGAAACTCCATCAACCGATCGGCATAGCTGAGCCAGCTGACGCTGCCTTCACGCAAGTACGACGCAATCTGGGTATTGATGAGCAAGGACACTTGGGCCACCCCCACACCCAACAGAGCGGGCGCCATCAGGCGCAACACCTCACGCGTGGCCGGACTGCGCCAGGCTTGGGCAATGCCCTTGGCGCTCACGGCAATACGGGGGACAAGCGCAAGCTGTTTGAGTGCGGGCCACTGCAAGGCCAGTTGCAGGGCACCACCGACCATGACACCCACAGGCAAAGCGTAAATAGCGGGCAAGCCCAAGCGCTCAAACGCAGGTGCGCCCCACCAGGCGGCGGCAATCATGCAGACATTCAGCAGCACAGGCGTGGCCGCCGGAACGGCAAAGCGCTTCCAAGTATTGAGAATACCGGCAGACAAGGCCACCAAGGACATGAAGGCGATGTAGGGGAACATCCAGCGCGTCATGTGGACAGCAGCGTCGTAACCCTGCGCGTTTTGGCGCAAACCACTGGCCAGAGCCCAAACCAGGGCTGGCGCCAGCACAACACCCACCACGGACACCAGCAGCAAGGCCCAGAACAGGCAAGTAGCTACGTTATGAATCACCTCGCGGGTGGCATCATCCCCCTCACGAGCCCGGTGGCTGGCCAGCACGGGCACAAAGGCCTGACTGAAAGCCCCCTCAGCAAACAGGCGGCGAAACAGGTTGGGAATACGAAATGCCACATTGAAGGCATCCGTGAGCGCACTGGCGCCGAAGGTCGAAGCCACCAACAGCTCGCGCCCAAGACCGAGCACACGCGAGGCCAGGGTCAGGAGGGAAACAACAGAGGCAGATTTGAACAAGCTCACGTTCGAAGTGTAGCGGCTCGGCGCGGCCTTGGCAGAGCCGGATTGGCAGGCCCTTTAGCGCCTGTTACAATAGCCGGCTTTGCTGACAACATCCTCAGACCCAAAGGAAAAATATCATGGCATCTGGAAAGCCCAAGAAAAAGAACCCCCGTCTGGCCTCTGGCCGTAAACGCGTCCGCCAGGACACCAAAATCAACGCCGCCAACTCTTCGCTGCGCTCCAAGTACCGCACCGCTGTGAAGAACGTGGAAAAAGCTGTTGTGGCTGGCGACAAGACCAAAGCCACTGAACTGTTTGCCAAGATGCAAGCCGTGGTTGACAGCATTGCCGACAAAGGCATCTTCCACAAGAACAAGGCAGCTCGCGACAAGAGCCGCCTGTCCGCCAAAGTCAAGGCCCTGGCCTTGGCCGCAGCCTGATCCCCTCTACCGGATCACAGCCCGGCAGGGCCCGCCCTGCCGCCGTTTGAAACGGGTGCGCTGTCAGCAAAAAAACAAAAACCGCCTTCGGGCGGTTTTTTTCATGGCTATTTGACCGCCGGCGGATCAGGCAGCAAACAGGCTTCCACCACCTGCAAATGGTTGTCTTTGGCAAAGTTCATCACAAAGTCCCAGGCCATGGGCTCGTGATCTTGCAAATCCCGATTGACGACGACACATTTGACACCCCCCATCGAGGTCGGAATGCACCAGGGGGAATAACTCAGATGGCTACCCAGACGTGCGCCACCAGGGCGAAACGGACTCATGACGCCTGCCAAGCGCTCCGCCCAATCGCTCGGACGGAAGGTTTTGCCATCCAGCGTGATGCCCTGGATGAAAACTTCTTTGGCAGTGTTGGAGACCATCGGGTAGAGGGGTAAAACGTTCCACGCAGCCCATGGGATCACCACGCTCTGCTCGATGTGAGTATTCTATCTTATATAAGACTTGAAACTCAGTGGTAACCCGCATACCGCAGGGTTATGCCCCCTGCCCTCGTCTGTCACAACCCGGTCACGAATACCTCTAAAATCATGTTTCAACGGCCCTCTTTCGTTGGGCCGCTTTTTATTTGCACCGGAGTTTTTGCATGACCGCTTTCATTGAAGCCGCTTCGCCGCACACCATGAACACCTACGGGCGCCTGCCGATCGCGCTCGAACGTGGCCAGGGCTGCCGCGTCTGGGACGTCAATGGCAAGCAATACCTGGACGCGCTGGCCGGCATTGCCGTCAACACCCTGGGGCACAACCACCCCGAGCTGGTGCCTGCCCTGCAAGACCAGGTGGCCAAGATCATCCACAGCTGCAACTACTACCACGTGCCCAACCAGGAAAAGCTGGCTGCCAAGCTGGTCGAACTCTCGGGCATGACCAATGTCTTCTTCTGCAACTCCGGTCTGGAGGCCAATGAGGCTGCGCTCAAGCTGGCCCGCAAATACGGGCACGACAAAGGCATCAGTTTTCCGAAAATCGTGGTCTATGAAAAGGCCTTCCACGGCCGCTCCATCGCCACGCTGAGCGCCACCGGCAACGCCAAGATCCAGAAAGGCTTTGAGCCGCTGGTCGAAGGCTTCATCCGCGTGCCGGTCAATGACATCGAAGCGCTCAAGGCCGCCACCGCCAATGACCCCTGCGTGGTCGCGGTGTTTTTCGAGACCATTCAGGGCGAAGGCGGCGTCAATCCCATGCGCACCGAATACTTGCAGCAAGTGCGCGCCCTGTGCGACGAAAAAGACTGGTTGCTGATGATCGACGAAGTGCAGTGCGGCATGGGCCGCACCGGCAAATGGTTTGCCCACCAGTGGTCCGGCATCGTTCCTGATGTGATGCCGCTGGCCAAAGGCCTGGGCTCGGGCGTGCCGATTGGCGCGGTGGTCGCAGGTCCCAAGGCTGCCAACATCTTCCAGCCGGGCAACCACGGCGGCACCTTTGGAGGCAACCCGCTGGCCATGCGCGCTGGTGTGGAAACCATCCGCATCATGGAAAAAGACGGCCTGATGCAGAACGCCGTTAAAGTTGGCGCCCACCTGAAGGCGGGTCTTGAAAAAGCCCTGGCAGGCCAACCTGGCGTCAAGGACATTCGCGGCATGGGCATGATGCTTGGCGTAGAGCTGGACAAACCTTGCGGCGTGCTCACCAACCGCTGCGCCGAGGCCGGTCTGCTGATCAGCGTGACCGCCGACAGCGTGGTGCGCCTGGTGCCCCCCCTGATCATGACCGTGGCCGAGGCCGACGAAGTGCTGGGCATTCTGATCCCGCAGATTCAACAGTTTTTGAGCGAGCAAGCATGAGCATCCGCCACTACCTCCAGTTCACCGACTGCTCAGCTGACGAGTACGCACACCTGTTTGCCCGCGCTGCCGAGATCAAGCGCAAGTTCAAGGCATACGAGAAATACCACCCCCTGGCCGATCGCACATTGGCCATGATTTTCGAAAAGGCCAGCACCCGCACCCGCGTGAGCTTTGAAGCCGGCATGTACCAACTCGGCGGCTCGGTAGTGCACCTGACCACGGGCGACAGCCAGCTGGGTCGCTCCGAGCCCATTGAGGACAGCGCCCGCGTGATCAGCCGTATGACCGACATCGTGATGATCCGCACCTTTGGCCAGGACAAGATCGAGAAATTTGCACAGCACTCGCGCGTACCCGTCATCAACGGCCTGACCAACGAGTTCCATCCCTGCCAGATCATGGCGGACATCTTCACCTACATCGAGCACCGTGGGTCCATCCAGGGCAAAGTCGTGGCCTGGGTGGGTGACGGCAACAACATGGCCAACACCTGGCTGCAAGCTGCCGAACTGCTGGGCTTTACTGTTCATGTGAGCACGCCCAGCGGTTACGAAGTCAACACCGACATCGCAGGCGTCAAAAACAGTGCGCACTACAAGGTGTTCAGCGACCCGCTCGAAGCCTGCAAAGGTGCCGACCTGGTCACCACCGATGTGTGGACCAGCATGGGCTACGAAGCCGAAAACGAAGCACGTAAAGCCGCATTTGCCGACTGGTGCGTGGACGAAGCCATGATGGCCGTGGCCAAACCCGATGCCCTGTTCATGCACTGCCTGCCTGCCCACCGCGGCGAAGAAGTGACGGCCGAAGTCATCGACGGCGCGCAATCGGTTGTTTGGGACGAAGCCGAAAACCGCATGCATGTGCAAAAAGCACTCATGGAATTTTTGCTGCTCGGCCGCGTCAACGCCTGACCAGCACCATGAGCCAATGCACCACCTGCGGAGCCTGCTGTGCCAGCTTCCGGGTGGATTTCTCTATCTTTGAATACGAAGAAGGCGGCGGCCAAGTGCCCGCCGGACTGGCCGCCCCCATCACCGAGCACACCTGCCGCATGCGCGGCACTGACCACAGCCCCCCGCGCTGCGCAGCGCTGTATGGTCGCATTGGTGAGAAGGCCACCTGCGGCATTTACGAATGGCGCCCTTCCCCCTGTCGTGAATTTGAAGAAGGCAGCGATGCCTGTTTGCGGGCACGTCACCGACAGGGCTTGCCAGCGATAAATACTACTTGATCTCTGCTGATACTGCGCCTCTCCGTTATTGATCTGCTTTGTGTTGGAAATAACCGACACCACACCCCAAAGATCGCTGCTACCTTCGCAGCCATGAAAAAACTTTGGGACATTTCTCCGCCGGTGGACGCGCATAGCCCGGTCTTTCCGGGCGACACGGCCTACCAGCAGACCTGGTCCGCCCAGATCACGCCTGTATGTCCGGTCAATGTCAGCGCCATCACCCTCTCCCCCCATGTGGGCGCACACGCCGATGCGCCGCTGCATTACGACCCACAGGGCGCGGCCATTGGCGCACTCTCGCTGTCGCCCTACCTCGGTCCTTGCCGCGTGATCCATGCGCTGGGTGCGGGGCCGCTGGTACAGACCGCCCATCTGGCGCATGCGCTGCAGGACTTGCCGCCCCGTGTGCTGGTGCGTACCTACCACTCATTTCCACTGACGCAATTCGATGCGCAATTGACCGCGTTTGCCCCCTCCACCCTCCATGCCCTCGCCGATCTGGGCGTGCAACTGGTCGGCATCGACAGCGCCAGCGTCGACCCAGCCGACAGCAAGCAGCTGCCAAGCCACCAGGTGCTTCGCCAGCGGGGTCTGCGCGTGCTGGAAAACCTGTTTCTCGACGAGGTGCCGGAGGGCGATTACGAACTGATCGCCCTGCCCCTCAAACTCATGAGCGCTGACGCCAGCCCTGTGCGGGCCGTGTTGCGCGAACTTTGAAAGCCCCCTCCCATGATCAACCTCACCCCCACCTTGCAGGACTGCGAGCTGCTCGACCAGCAAGACCCCCTGCACTCCCTGCGCGAACAATTTGATCTGCCGCCCGGCGTCATCTATCTGGACGGCAACTCCCTGGGCGTACTGCCTCGCGCCACGCCCGCTCGCGTGGCGAAGGCTATTCACCAGGAATGGGGACAAGACCTGATCAAGAGCTGGAACAGCGCAGGCTGGTTCAACCTGCCCCAGCGTGTGGGCGACAAAATCGCACGCATCATTGGCGCGCAGCCGGGCGAAGTGGTGGCTGCTGACAGCACCTCCATCAACCTCTACAAAGTGCTCAGTGCGGCCCTGCACATCGCGGCGGCTGACGCCCCCCACAAGAGAACCATCGTCAGCGAGCGCAGCAACTTTCCGACCGACCTCTACATTGCCGAAGCCCTGTGCAAGGAGCATGGTTACACCCTGCAACTGGTCGAGGCCGAAGATATTTCCAAGTCCCTGCAAGGCGATGTGGCCGTGCTCATGCTCACCCACGTCAACTACCGCACCGGCGCCATGCACGACATGGCTGCGTTGACCGCATTGGCCCACGCGCAAGGCACACTGACCGTGTGGGACCTGGCCCACAGCGCAGGTGCCGTGCCTGTAGACCTGCAGGGCGCACAAGCCGACTTTGCGGTGGGTTGCGGCTACAAATACCTCAACGGCGGCCCCGGTGCACCAGCGTTTGTGTGGGTGCACCCATGCCACACCGACCGCTTCTGGCAACCGCTGGCAGGCTGGTGGGGACATGCCGCACCGTTCGAGTTCACGCCCGACTATCGCCCGGCTGCAGGCATCACGCGTTACCAATGCGGCACACAGCCCATCCTCAGCCTCACCGCGCTGGACTGTGGGCTGGACACGCTGCTCGCCGCCGAAAGCCTGGGCGGCATGGACGCGTTGCGACGCAAATCGCTCGCGCTGACGGGCTTGTTCATGCAACTGGTGCGCACGCGACTACATGGGCACGGTTTTGGCATCGCCACACCGGAGCAAGAACACCTGCGCGGCTCACAAGTGAGCCTCACTCGAACAGAGGGTGCCTACGCCATCGTGCAAGCCCTGATCGCACGCGGCGTGATTGGCGACTTCCGCGCAGGGGACGGTGGTGCGCACCCCGACATCCTGCGCTTTGGCTTCACCCCGCTCTACATCGGCTACGCCGCGGTGTGGCACGCCATCGAGCACTTGCGCCAGGTCATGGACAGTGGCGAGTGGCGCGATGCGCGCTTTGCCCATAAACACGCCGTGACCTGAAGCACAAGAGAGAACACCATGACCGGATGCCCTTTCCACACGCCAAACGCGCATGCAGACAACACGGCCACTGGCGAACGCGTCGTGCACGAAGAACACGCCCAGCTCGACTTTGATGGCCGCATGAGCTATGGCGACTACCTGCAGCTCGACGCCATCCTCAACGCGCAAAAACCGCTCTCGCCTGACCACAACGAGATGCTCTTCATCGTGCAACACCAGACCAGCGAGCTGTGGATGAAGTTGATGCTGCACGAGCTGCAGGCCGCCATCGGCGAAATTGCCCGTGACCAGTTGCCCGGTGCCTTTAAGAAGCTGGCGCGTGTCAGCAAGATCATGGAGCAGCTGGTGCACGCCTGGGATGTGCTGGCCACCATGACACCACCAGAGTACAGCGCCATTCGCCCCTACCTGGCCCAGTCCAGTGGATTCCAGAGTTGGCAGTACCGCTGCATCGAATTTTCCCTGGGCAACAAAAACGCCGCCATGCTGCGCCCGCATGCGCATCGCCCCGACCTGCACGCCATCGTGCAAGCGGCGTACGAAGCCCCCTCGCTGTACGACGAGTGCCTGCGCCTGCTGGCACGCAGGGGGCTGGCTCTCCCGTCCAGCCATACCCAGCGCGACTGGCGCGCCCCCTATGCGGCCAACACGCAGGTCGAGCAGGCCTGGCTCACGGTGTACCGCGACCCGCAAGCGCACTGGGACCTCTACCAATTGGGCGAGGAACTGACCGATCTGGAAGACGCCTTCCGCCTCTGGCGCTTCAGACACCTGACCACGGTGGAGCGGGTGATTGGCTTCAAGCGCGGCACGGGCGGCACCGGTGGCATCAGCTACCTGCGCAAAATGCTGGACGTGGTGCTCTTCCCGGAAATATGGGCCCTGCGCACAGACCTTTGAAGCCAAGGGCTCTCGGCGTTCAAACGCCGTAAAGCCAGGGCAGGTCCATCAAGCGCGCGCCCAGCAACTGCAAGGACAGGTTGCGCCCCAGCGCGATCGCGCCCTGCGCATGAAAGATCTCGCCATTGCGAATGGAGCGGGCCTGCACACGTGCGTTGCGCGCCCAGCGTTGTTGCGCGTACTGCGCCCAGCGTTGTTCGACCGTTCCCGGCCGGGCCCAACACTGCGCCAAGGCGTGTGCATCTTCAATCGCCATGCCTGCGCCTTGCGCCAGATACGGCCGCATGGGGTGCGCGGCATCCCCAAGCAAGGCTATACGACCTTTGGCCATTTGCCAGGCACCGGACAGCGGTGGTCGATCATGCAGCGCCCACAAACGCCAGCTGGGCACGGCTTGCAGCCGTTCGCGCAAGGCGGGGCAGACATCGCCCAAGCCAGCCCACAAAGTCTGTTGCACCGCCGCCTGGTCCCAGGCTTGTGGGTCCTGGGGCTTGGCACCGTGAACAATGGCCACGATGTTTTGTCCCGCGCCCGCTTGCACCGGGTAGTGCACAACGTGCAATTTGGGCCCCATCCAGACGGTGACCTGGTCGGTCCGCAAATGTGCAGGCAGGTCGACCTGCGGGACCAGCGCACGGTACGCCAGCTGGCCTGAAAAACGGGGGGCATCGTTCAGCCCAAGGGCCTGTCGGGTGCGACCCCACACGCCATCTGCACCCAACAGGGCTTGTGCCTTGACTTGCCAAGGACCGGTCTTGTCATCCTGGCCGTCCAAACGCAGCTGCGCCCCCTCATCATGCACATGCTCCAGCGCTCGCCCCAGTTGCACCTGTGCGCCCGCCTTCAAGGCTGCCTGGGCCAACAGCGTGTGCAAGTCCGCCCGGTGGATGCTGGCATACGGCGCGCCGTACATCGCCAGCGCACGGTCACCCAAGGGCAGCTCACCCACCAAGCGGCCACTGCGGGCATCTCGTGCCTGCAGGCGTTGGGGGAAGGCGGCCACCGAGTGCAAGGCGTCGTTCAGGCCCCAGGCCTGCAAAATGCGCGTGACATTGGGGCCAACTTGAATACCCGCTCCCACCTCGGCAAAGGCGCCTGCCCGCTCCAGCACCGTCACGGGCTGCCCCTGCCGGGCCAACGCATACGCGGCGGCCAGGCCACCAATGCCTGCGCCTGCAATCACCAAGTCTGTCTGTGTCATGCGCCCATTGTGCATGGGGTCTGCGCGTCGGGGCCAAACATCGGACAATACGGGTATGACCTCGATCAAAGCCCCCGAACTTTTGCTGCCTGCCGGCTCACTCGACAAAATGCGTGCTGCCTACGCCTTTGGCGCAGATGCCGTTTATGCCGGCCAACCCCGCTACAGCCTGCGCGCCCGCAACAACGAATTCCGCCTGGAGCAGCTGGCCCAAGGCATCAGCGAAGCCCATGCGCTGGGCAAAAAATTCTTCGTCACCAGCAACCTGATCGCCCACAACGACAAAGTGCGCACTTACCTGCGTGACATTGAGCCCGTGATTGACATGAAGCCTGACGCGCTCATCATGGCCGACCCGGGCCTAATGATGATGGTGCACGAAAAGTGGCCCGAAGTGCCGATTCACCTTTCAGTACAGGCCAACACCACCAACTGGGCCACGGTGAAGTTCTGGCAAAAAATGGGCGTGAGCCGCATCATCCTGAGTCGCGAGCTGAGTCTGGACGAGGTCGAGAAAATCCGCCAGGAATGCCCGGACATGGAGATCGAGGTCTTCGTGCACGGCGCGCTGTGCATTGCCTACTCTGGCCGTTGCCTGCTGTCGGGCTACTTCAACCGCCGCGATCCCAACCAGGGCACCTGCACCAACGCCTGCCGCTGGAACTACGCCACCAGCGAAGCCACTGACCAAACCGACAGCGGCGAAGTGCTGCCCGTCAAGATGGAAGGCGACTTCAACTTTGCCACCGAACAGGAAAATGCCGACAAGGCCTTTTCTTCCTGTGGCGACGGCCAACGCCACCCCGCTGCTGACAAGGTGTATTTGATCGAAGAGGCCAACCGCCCCGGCGAGCTCATGCCCATCATGGAAGACGAGCATGGCACCTACATCATGAACAGCAAGGATCTGCGCGCCGTCGAGCTGATCGAAAGGCTGGTCAAGATTGGCGTGGATTCCCTCAAAATCGAAGGCCGGACCAAGAGCCTTTACTACGTCAGCCGCACCGCACAGGTCTACCGCCGCGCCATTGACGATGCTGTGGCTGGGCGCCCGTTCAACCCCGAACTCATCAGCGAGCTCGACGGCCTGGCCCACCGCGGCTACACCACCGGCTTTCTGGAGCGCCGCCCCGCGCAAAGCTACCAGAACTACGAAACCGGTCACTCAGTGGGCCACCGCAGTCAGTTCGTGGGCGAGGTGCGCAGCGTCCGTGAGGGCTGGGTCGAAGTAGAAACCAAAAACCGCTTTGCTGTGGGCGACACGCTGGAGATCATCCATCCCAGCGGCAACCGCAAAGTGCAGCTGACCGAAATGAAGAACATGGACGGTCACGCCATTGAAGTGGCTTCCGGCAGCCCGCTGCGCGTCCTGATCCCCATGCATGGCCTGGCTGAAGGCGCCTTGATCGCTCGCATGTTCTGAGCCATTTACCCCCCGGGGTAAAGAGAGTATAGTTTTATGATCGGTTGATCACCGTCGACATCGTTTTTGCCGGGAGACAGAACATGGCATGGAGCCTGCACGAGATTCGTACCACCGCTCGTAACCTCTGGTTTAGAGACACGAACGAGGACAGCATTTTCATCAACGACACCGCCGTGCGCATTCGCGCAGGTATCCTGATGATCATCCCCATCATGATGGGCCTGACCTTGTTCGACGTGGTTTTTGGCTCCCACTGGGAAATCACCGGCAACATGGTCAAGGACACCTTTGACACTGATTTTGACGGCCGCATCCTCTACCACGTCGAAGCTGTGCGTCGCACCTACGATTACACCTTGCAAACCTGGGTGCTGTTTTATGCGCTGTTCGAAATGCTTTCGGGCCTGTTTGTCAGCACCTCGCGCCTCTCGCCCACCATCTTGCTGGCCAGCTTTCTGGCCAAAAGCCACCGCCCTTACTGGAAACCGCTGGTGCCCAAGCGCTTTGCCTGGACGCTGGGCTCGAGCTTCATCATTGCCTGCCTGATCTTCTTCAATCCGGACACCTTCGCAGGCTGGGTCAACGCTGTGTTCCAAAGCGAGGTCCTGCCCACCACCCACAACTACATGCCACGGTGGATTCCTGTGACCTTGGTCTGGACCTGCCTGGGCTTCATGTGGCTGGAAACCGTACTGGGCTTTTGCATGGGCTGCAAACTGCACTCCATTGCCGCCAAGCTGGGCCTGGTGAAAGAGGAATGCGAAGAGTGCAACAACCTCGATTTCCGTTACTGATTCAACGGTTGTAAAAAACCCCGCCAGCTTGCGCTGGCGGGGTTTTTTATTGCGTACCCTGACGATTAGATCGTCACGGTTTTGGCCGTCTCTGCGTACTCTTCGATCTGGTCGAAGTTCATGTACTTGTAGATCTTGTCAGCGTCTTTGGTCACTACACCAATCTCGGCCATGTACTCTTCCACGGTAGGGATGCGACCCAGCTTGGAGCACACCGCCACCAGTTCGGCCGAGCCCAGGAACACGTTGGTGTTCTTGCCCAGACGGTTGGGGAAGTTACGGGTGGAGGTGGAGATGGCGGTAGAGCCTTCCTTGATCTGAGCCTGGTTGCCCATGCACAGCGAGCAGCCGGGCATTTCCATGCGGGCGCCAGCACCGCCCAGGGTGGCATAGTAGCCTTCCTTGGTCAGCTCTGCAGCATCCATCTTGGTAGGAGGAGCCACCCACAGACGAACCGGAATGTCCTTCTTGCCTTCGAGCAACTTGCCGGCCGCGCGGAAGTGACCGATGTTGGTCATGCAGGAACCGATGAAGGTTTCATCGATCTTGGTGCCAGACACTTCAGACATGAACTTGGCATCATCGGGATCGTTCGGGCAGCAAACGATCGGCTCCTTGATGTCGGCCAGATCAATTTCGATCACAGCGGCGTACTCGGCGTTGGCGTCGGCCTTGAGCAGCTCGGGTTTGGCCAGCCAGGCTTCGACCTTCTCGATACGACGGGCCAGGGTCTTGGCATCTTCGTAGCCGTTGGCGATCATGTTCTTCATCAGAACGATGTTCGAGCGCAGGTACTCGGCGATCGGCTCGGGATTGAGCTGAATCGCGCATGCGGCAGCAGAACGCTCGGCAGCGGCGTCGGACAACTCGAACGCTTGCTCCACCTTGAGGTCAGGCAGGCCTTCGATTTCGAGCACGCGGCCGGAGAACACGTTCTTCTTGCCGGCTTTCTCAACCGTCAGCAGACCGGCTTTGATGGCGTACAGCGGAATGGCGTGCACCAGATCACGCAGGGTGATGCCAGGCTGCATCTTGCCCTTGAAGCGCACGAGAACCGACTCAGGCATGTCCAGCGGCATCACACCGGTGGCAGCACCGAAGGCCACCAGGCCGGAGCCAGCGGGGAAAGAGATGCCGATCGGGAAACGGGTATGGGAGTCACCACCGGTGCCCACGGTGTCGGGCAGCAGCAGGCGGTTGAGCCAGCTGTGGATCACACCGTCACCAGGACGCAGGGCCACGCCGCCACGGTTGGAGATGAACTTGGGCAGTTCGCGGTGCATCTTCACGTCCACCGGCTTCGGATAGGCGGCGGTGTGGCAGAAGGACTGCATGACCAGATCGGCGGAGAAGCCCAGGCAAGCCAGGTCTTTCAGCTCGTCGCGGGTCATCGGGCCAGTGGTGTCTTGCGAGCCCACGGTGGTCATCTTGGGTTCGCAGTAGGTACCGGGACGCACGCCTTGACCTTCGGGCAGACCGCAGGCACGGCCGACCATCTTCTGTGCCAGGGTGAAGCCAGCATTGGAGGCGGCAGGCGCTTGCGGCAGGCGGAAGAGTGTGGAGGCGGGCAGGCCCAGGAATTCACGCGCCTTCGCGGTCAGCGAACGACCAATGATCAGGTTGATACGGCCACCGGCGCGCACTTCGTCGAGCAGCACTTGCGACTTGAGCGAGAAGGCGGCAACTTCAGCGCCGTTCTTCATGATCTTGCCGTCGTAGGGCAGCACATCGATCACATCGCCCATGTCCAGCTTGGACACGTCGACTTCGATCGGCAGGGAACCGGAGTCCTCTTGCGTGTTGAAGAAGATGGGGGCGATCTTGCCGCCCAGGGTCACACCGCCAAAACGCTTGTTCGGCACAAAGGGAATGTCCTGCCCTGTAGCCCAGATCACGCTGTTGGTCGCCGATTTGCGCGAAGAGCCGGTACCGACCACGTCGCCCACGTAGGCCACGAGGTTGCCCTTTTTCTTGAGGTCGTCGATGAACTGCATCGGGCCGCGCACGCCGTCTTTTTCAGGCTTGAAGGCCGCATCAGGACGGGTGTTCTTGAGCATCGCCAGGTAGTGCATAGGGATGTCAGGGCGGGTGGTGGCGTCCGGTGCGGGCGACAGGTCATCGGTGTTGGTTTCGCCAGGCACCTTGAACACGGTCACGGTGATGCTCTTGGGCACTTCGGGACGGCTGGTGAACCACTCGGCGTCAGCCCAGCTTTGCATCACTTCCTTGGCCTTGGCGTTGCCGGCCTTGGCTTTGGTGGCCACATCGTTGAAGTAATCAAACATCAAGAGGGTTTTCTTCAGACCTTCGGCGGCGATGCCGGCGACTTCAGCATCGTCCAGCAGCTCGATCAGCGGGTGCACGTTGTAGCCACCGACCATGGTGCCCAGCAACTCGGTGGCCTTGGCTTTGGAAACCAGACCGACCTTGACATCCCCATGGGCCACAGCAGCCAGGAAAGAGGCCTTGACCTTGGCGGCATCGTCCACACCCGGGGGAACGCGGTGGGTCAGCAGATCCATCAGGAAAGCGTCCTCGCCAGCGGGCGGGTTCTTGATCAACTCGATCAGGGCTTCTACCTGCTTGGCATCGAGTGCCAGCGGGGGAATACCCAAGGCCGCGCGTTCGGCGACGTGTTCACGGTAGGCTTGCAACATGGTACGTTCTCCTGTCTAAAAAAGTTTAAATCGATACAGCTGCCGAGGCAGCAAAGAAACCCTGAATGGCAAGTGGTAATGCGCGTCCGGTTCGGTGCGCGCGCTCAAGGACTTGCCAGAAATATCTGTAACTGGCGCGGTCATGCAACTGACCGGCATGGCTGATAGGCGCCCATTGCGCAGCATGCGCTGCGACGATGATCTCGCTGGCCCGTTCAATCTCCGGCTCGGTCGGGGCCATGGCTTCCAGAATCGGGCGGATCTGCGCGGGGTGGATGCTCCACATGCGGGTGTAGCCGAATTCACGGGCCGCCTTGAGCGCGGCCTGGCGCATGGCCTGCACATCGCTGAACTCGGTGACCACGCAGTGCGAAGGCACCTTGCCGTGGGCATGGCAGGCGCTGGCAATCTCCAGTTTGGCGCGCACCACCAGTGGGTGGGTGAATTGGCCCAAGCCCGAAGGGCTTTTGCCCAAGTCCACGGCCATGCCATCCGACGGAATCGCTCCACCATGGGCCGACACAAAGTCCATCAGGCCAAAGCTGAGCGACTGCACACGGGGGTGAGCAGCAATGTCAAAAGCGCGGTGCACAGCGGCGGGGGATTCAATCAGCACCTGCAGTGGCAGGTCTTTGGCGCCCGCAGCGTCAAGGGCAGTGGCTGCACGCTCCACATCCTGCACCGACTCCACCTTGGGCACCATGATGTGCACCAGGCGGTGACCGGCGCGGCCCGCAATGTGGGCCACGTCGGCATCAAAAGAGGGGTGGTCCACCGGGTGGACCCGCACCGCGACGCGGGCGTCGGGATGTGCATCTGTAGAAGCAAGCGCCAGCTCGGTGACCAGTGCGGCGTGTTCCGCCTCGCCGCCCACCGGGGCGCCATCCTCGCAATCGAGGGTGACATCGAAAACACAGGTGCCGAACTCCTGCGTCATCTCGGCCTGCAGCTGCAGGCTTTTGCGCATCCGCGCTTCGACGCCGCTGTAATGGTCGCAGACCGGCAGCTGCACGCTGCCGGCTTGTGCGCCCATCAGGACATCGCGCGGATGCAGGGACACGTCAGCGGTCCGATCAGAGCAGGTGAGCGACGCCGGCCTGC